>Ga0307425_1000486_pt1 | contig 25010 bp, 23 predicted proteins | sample SalMarWE160330MG_FD_202152 | JGI IMG/M metagenome (GOLD analysis project Ga0307425, IMG submission 202152) | Salt marsh sediment microbial communities from the Plum Island Ecosystem LTER, Massachusetts, United States - WE1603-30 | ecosystem: Environmental > Aquatic > Marine > Intertidal zone >...
CATGCTCGACGGCGATATTGACTACATCCCCTTCGTCGGCGACCCCGGCCAGATAGACTCCCAGGACTTCGGCCCCGGCGAGAGCGGCACGCTCAGTGTTGACGGCACCAGCGTTGACGTCCAGATGGACGGCAGCAGCAGCGGCAGCTTCGGCGTGCTCGAGGTGGACGGCGCGCCCGGCGGCGGTTACACCGGCATGGGTAACGGCCTGGGCATCGGCAAGAGCATCGTCATCCTGACCACCGCCGCCGACGGCAGCTACGTGGCCGTCATCCAGATGTACTACGGCGACGTTGACCTGGTCGCCGCCGGCATCACCGAAGACGACCTGAGGCTCTACTACTACAACGTTGCCACCTCCACCTGGGAGCTGGCCGTGGACGGCAACACCACCGGCACGCCCCAGTGGATGGGGAACCTGCCGGCGCCGGCGGCCATCCCCGCCAACCTTGGCCAGTACGGCATCGATACCACCGCTAAAACCATCTGGGCCGTGGTCGACCACAATACCGACTACAGCGGCGGCGGCGGCCCGGTGGAGGCCTGGGTGGACGACGACTATACCCCGGCTACCCCCGGCTGGCACCTCACCCACTTCGATAGCATCCAGGACGCCATCGATAGCTGCGCCTCCGGGGCAACGATTAATGTCCTCGCCGGCACCTATAACGAAAACCTGGTCGTCAACAAGCCCGATATGACCATCAAAGCGACGGGCAACGCGGCCAATACCATCATCCAGCCCGGGGCCGACGTCGGCATCGATGTCCAGGGCAACGGCGGCGGCTTCAAACTGAAGAAGCTCACGGTTCAGAGCGGCGCGGGCACCACCTTCCTCATCCAGCTCGCCAACGGCCCCGCCGACGTGACCATCGTCAATAGCGTTATAGACACCACCGGCGACGCCACCATGGGCGTCTCCGTGGGTGCCGCCGGGGCCAGCGGCCTGTCCATCACCGGCAATACCTTCACCGGCGACGCCGGCGACGGCCTGGTCTGGGGGCCCAACGTGGTGGACGTCAGCGTGACCGGCAACACCTTCACCGGCGCCGGCCTGGTGGCCTACGGCGTGCAGTTCTCCGGCATCACCGGCGCGTCGGAAATCAGCGGCAACACCTTCACCGATATTGTCGGCTCCGGCGCCATCGTCATCAGCAACGGCAAAGGCACCGCCGGCCTGTCCATCACCGGTAACGAAATCACCGGCTGCGCCAACGGCATCCGCTTCGTCGAGTACGCCCCTTACGCCCCCGCCGGTGACATGGACGACGTTGACATCACCGATAACACCCTCACCGGCAACGGCGTGGCCATCCGCGTCGGCGACGGGGCGCACGTCCTGGCCAGCCTCTTCACCATCGAGTACAACTACATCAGCGGCTCGACCGTTTACGGCCTCCAGAACGAGCACGCCACCGAGATTGTCAACGCCATGAAGAACTGGTGGGGCGACAGCGCCGGCCCCAACCACCCGACCAACCCGCTCGGCCAACCGCCTTACGGCAGCGGCGACGCCATCAGCGATAACGTCGTCTACCAGCCCTGGCTGGACAATGCCGACCAGCCGGAAGACTCGGCCGACTACTACATCGACGCCATCGCCGACGCCAACACCGAGGTGTTCATCTATAACGCCGCCGGCGGGCACGTCGTCAGCGCCGGGCGCTGGTCGCACAATCCCAACACCGCCTACCCCGACTTCATGGTGGTCGGCGGCTACTTCATCGACGTCGTCGTCGAGGACGCCACCGGCTTCGGCGCCGATACCTGGCTGGAGATACGCTTCCACTACGAAGACGCCGACGTTGACGCCGGGCTTATCGAGCAGACCTTCCGCATGAAGTGGTGGGACGAGACCGTCCCCGAGTGGAAAGACTGCTCCGAGAGCGGCGTGAACACCGCCGAGAACTACGTCTGGGTAATCGTACGCGCCACCGGCACCTCGCCCACCCTGGCCGATATGTACGGCACGCCGTTCGCCGCCAGCGGGCAGCGGGTGGTTATCCCCGGGCTTACCACCTGGGGCACTCTGGCCCTGGCCGTACTCTTCCTGGCCGCCGTCATCGGGACGGTGCGCCGCCGGAAGCGGGCTACGGTCAAGTGTCAGGACTAGGTAGCGAGTTTAAAGACTGTAATGCAGGGAGGAGGCCCTGGCCGCAGCGTCAGGGCCCTCCTCGTTGCTGTTGCTAAGGAGATTAGATGCAAGGGAGCGCCGCCGGCAGGATAGGGACATTGGTGAGACGGCACAAGGTGGCCCTCAAGAGCGGGGCCATCTTCGTGGCCGCGGTCCTGCTTTCGGCCCTGGTCTACTCGCAGCTGGTGGCCACCGGCCTCTTCTCCCGGGACGCCGCCTTCACGGCGCAGGCCACCGGCTTTTTCCTGAATTTGATGGGGCAGTCCGTCCAGGTCAGCGGGCCGACCGTCGCCGCGGCGGCTTTCAGCGTGGAAGTGGGCACCGGCTGCACCGCCACCATCCCCATTCTGCTCTTTATCTGCGCCGTGGTGGCCTACCCCGGCCGGGTGAAACACAAGCTGGTGGGGATTCTGTTCGGCGGGGTCTGTCTCTACGCCCTCAACCTGGTGCGCACCGTCAGCCTGTTTCTCATCGGCAGCCACCTGCATAGCTTCTTCGAGACGGCCCACCTGCTCCTCTGGCAGCCCCTGATTATCCTGGCGGCGCTCATCCTGTGGCTGGTCTGGGTAAGGAGGACTTCCCGTGTTCCGGCCGCATAGCCTCACCGGCTTCGCCATCAAGGCGGCGGGCGCCGTCATCGGGCTGGCGCTGGTCTGGTCTTTTATCTCCCCCTGGTATAACCGCCTGCTCGTCGCCGCCGGCAACGGCCTGAGTCTGGCGCCTTTTCACCTCACCACCGCGGGCGGCGATATCTATTTCGCCGACGACTTCGGCCAGCTGGTCACCGGCCTGCACGGGGCCGCCCTCAACTTCGGCCTCATCCTGCTCTTGGCCCTGCTCATCGCCACGCCGGGACTGGGGGTAGTCCGCCGCCTGCGCCACATCGGCCTCGGTTTGGTGGCTATCTTCGCCGTGCAGCTGGCCACCCTGGCCGCCCTGGGCGGGCTGGTTCAGGCGGGGGCGGGCGCCTCGTCCGCCTCGCTGACCGGCGTGCCGGTCGTCCTGCTCTGCACCATCGGCTTCAATCTTTTCCCGGCCCTCATCTGGCTGGGGCTGTGCCTCCGGCAGCGGCCGTGGCAGGCCAGACCAGTCCAACAGCCTGCCGCTGCGGCCTCGCCCGAGCGCCCCTGAGCGCTAGCGCCACCTCCCCCGGCCGTGTTGACAAGCCCCGCTTTTTTCTATAGGCTAATCTATACACGTGAGGCACCGGGGCAGTGGGTAGTCTGGAGAACGTATCCCCGGTGGGTGGCCTATGTCCAAGGCGCCAGGGGTAAAGGCCAAAGCAGGGGCCGGCGGGCAGCGCTCCGAGGTTCTGGTACTGAGCCGCATTGCGGCGGCGCTGAGCGGCCTGTGGGACCTGAACGCCATTCTGGGGGTGGGGCTGGACAGCACCCTGGACATCATGAACGGCTCCATCGGCGAAATCCTCCTCATCGACGAGGGCACCCGCGAGCTTTCCCACATCGTCCACCGCGGCCTGAGCCGCGACTTCATCGAAGGCGTGCGCATCAGCCTGGGCGAGGGGATTACCGGCAGCGTCGCCCAGAGCGGCAAGGCGATACTCCTGGAGGACATCTCCTCCGACCCGCGCGCCGCCCACCGCGAGATGATTATGGCCGAGGGGCTCAAGGCCTACGTCGCCGTGCCGCTGCGCGCCCGCGATAGGGTGCTGGGGGTGCTCAACGTGGCCAGCCGCCTGCCCCGCAAGTTCACCACCAACGATATGCACCTGCTCTACGCCATCGGCGACCAGCTGGGCATCGCCATCGAGCACGCCCGCCTCTACGACCGCCTGCGCAAGGCCCGCGAGAGGCTGCGGCGGCTTGCCCGCCAGAACCTGGTGGCCGAGGAGGACGAGCGCCGCCGCATCGCCCGCGAGCTGCACGACGAGACCAGCCAGTCGCTCTCCGGGATTGCCCTGCAGCTGCAGGCGCTGATTGAGGTGGCCGGCATCTCCGATAAGCTGGACGCCGAATTCGTGGCCGGGCTGAAAAAGGTGCAGGCGCTAACGGTGCAGGTGCACAACGAGGTGAGCCGGCTCATCTCCAACCTCCACCCCGCCCTGCTGGACACGCTGGGGCTGGTGCCGGCGGTGCGCCAGCACGCCGAGACGCGGCTCCGGCCGCTGGAAATCGACGTCTCGCTGGAAATAAAAGGCAAGGAGATGCGCTTCCCCCCGGACGTGGAGGCCGCCCTCTTCCGCTTTATCCAGGGGGCCGTCGGCAACATCACCCAGCACTCCCAGGCCAAAAACGCCGCCATCGTGCTGGAGTACCGCCCCGACGAGTTCACCCTCACCGTCAGCGACGACGGGCAGGGCTTCGACGTCTCCGAGATTACCGACGTGGAGGAGAGCGGGCGGGGGCGCGGCCTGTTCAGCATGCGGGAGAGAATCGGTTTCCTCGGCGGCACCAGCGGGATAGAGTCCGAAATCGGCAAAGGCACGACCGTCTGGGCCCGGCTGCCGGTGGGACAGGAAATAGACTATGCAACCAATAAAAATCCTGGTGGTTGACGACCACACCATCGTGCGGGACGGCATCTCGGCCCTGCTCTCGCTGGCGGGGGACATGGAGGTCGTCGGCGAGGCCACCAACGGCAGCGAGGCCGTCAAGATGGTGGAGAAACTCAAGCCGGACGTGGTGCTCATGGATATCGCCATGCCCCTCATGGGGGGGCTGGAGGCCACCCGCCGCATCAGCAAGGACTTTCCCGCCACCAAGGTGCTGGTGCTCACCCAGTATGACGACAAGGAGTACTTCTTCCCGGTGCTCGAATCGGGCGCCTCCGGCTTCATCAGCAAGGCGGCGGCGTCCTCGGAACTGGTCACCGGGATACGCTCGGTGCACGCCGGGGACTCCTACCTCTCGCCCTCGGTCGCCCGGCTGCTGGTGGACAACTACCGCGATACCGCCAGCGAGCGGCTTACCAGCGACCCCTACGAGCGGCTGACGGAACGGGAGCGGGAGATACTCAAGCTGCTGGCGGAGGGTTTCAACACCGCCGAGATAGCCGGGATGCTGGTGATTACCCCCAAGACGGTGGAGGGGCATAAGACCAACCTCATGGGCAAGCTGGGGATTCACAACCGCATCGAGCTGGTCAAGTACGCCCTGCGCAAGGGCATCATCAGTATTTAACTCTGGCGCGCCCTAAAGCTGGCGGGAGAGATACCACTTTTTGAGCTCGGGGTGGCTCAGGCCGGTGCCCCGGTCGTAGTACAGCTCGTAGACCTCACCCCCGGTGGTCTTCACCCGGTAGTAGGTGCGGTGGTGGCGCTGCCGCCAGCCCTTGCGGCCGGTGAGGCTCCGCCCGAAGCCGTGGTCCGGCCAGGACTCCAGCACCGCAGCGACCCGATACTCGCGTCCCTCCAGCCGGAAGGCGGCGGGCACCTTTATCTCGCCGGCGGTCTCGACCTCTATCTCTTTCCCGAAGAATCGCTGCGGCATGGGGTCAAACGCCTCCGCCATTATGCTACTTATCCGATAAGACGATGTCAACGGGTGTTTAAGCGGTACGCCTCGTCAGGAGAGGCCTGCCTGCGCGTAGCCTCGCCTCCCGAAGCCTCGTGCGGAGGGCAGGCGCTTCGGCGGAGGCAGGGGGACACAGGGGGTGAGGTAAAAAAACAAACACGCTGGCAATAAATCAAACCCTTATGCTACCATATTCCTGACATGCCCGAATCATGGTATCACCTCAGCGCCGCCGATACCCTGGCCAAACTGGCCGGCGGCGCCGACGGGCTGAGCGCCGCCGAGGTCGCCAAACGCCAGCAGCGGTACGGCCCCAACCAGCTGGCCGGACATAAAAAGCCCAACCCGGTGCTGGTCTTCCTGCGCCAGTTCCTCAGCCCGCTGATTTACGTCCTGCTGGCGGCGGTCGTCTTTTCGTTCATCCTGGGGCACTACGCCGACGCCTGGGTTATTTTGGGGGTGCTCCTGCTCAACGCCGTCATCGGCTACGTGCAGGAGCAGCGGGCGGAAAAGGCTATGGAGGCCCTCATCAGCCTGGCGGCCCCTCAGGCGCAGGTGCGCCGCGACGGCGCCAGCCAAATGCTGGCCGCCCGCGAGCTCGTCCCCGGGGATATCGTCATCCTCGACGCCGGCGACAAAGTCCCCGCCGACGCCCGCATCATCGAGGCGGCCAACTTCCAGGTGAACGAGTCCATCCTCACCGGCGAGTCGGTGCCGGTGGAGAAGCACGTCGAGCCGCTTACCGGCGAACTGCCCGTGGCCGAGCGCAAGAACATGGTCTTCGCCGGGACGGTGGTCACCTACGGCCGGGCGGTGGTGGCGGTGACCGAAACCGCCATGGCCACCGAGATCGGGCGGATTGCCACCGGCCTCCAGGCGGTGCAGCCGGAGGCCACGCCCCTCCAGAAGGGCATCTCCCGCCTCAGCAAGTACCTCGTCTTCCTGTTCCTGGGAATCTGTATCCTCCTGGTCGTAGTGGGGCTGCTCAAGGGGCTGGACTGGCTGGACGTCTTCCTGCTGGCGGTGGCGGCGGCCGTTTCGGCCATACCGGAGGGGCTGCCGGCGGTGGTGACGGTGGTGCTGGCCATGGGCATGCGCATGATGGCGCGGCGCAACGCCGTTATCCGCAAGCTGGTGGCCGTGGAGACGCTCGGCTCGGCCACGGTCATCTGCTCCGATAAGACCGGCACGCTGACCCTGAACCAGATGACGGTGCGCCGCCTCTACGTGGGCGGGCGCGAGATTGAAGTTACCGGCGAGGGCTACGCCCCGGAGGGCGAGTTCCGCCGCGACGGGCAGGCGCTGGAGGCGGCCGATGAAGGGGACATCGCCCGGCACCTGCGCATCGGGGCGCTCTGCAACGACGCCGAGCTGACCCGCGCCGACGACGGCACCCACACCATCTTCGGCGACCCCACCGAAGGCTCGCTGGTGGTGGCCGCCGCCAAGGCCGGGCTGCGCCTGGATAAACTCGCCGAAGCCTACCCCCGCCTGGACGAAATCCCCTTCCAGAGCGAGCATCTCTACATGGCCACCCTCCACCCCGCCCCGGACGGTAAAGGCCGCGTCGCCTACGTCAAGGGGGCCGCCGAAAAACTCCTCTCCCTCAGCAAGAGCATCATCAAAGACGGGAAAGTCGTCCCCCTCTCCGATGCCGACATTAAGGCCATCCAGGCCGCCAACCACGCCCTGGCCAGCGACGCCATGCGGGTCATCGCCACGGCCTACGTCGACCTGCCCGCCGGCCTTGACGATTTGGAAGACAAGCACCTCAAGGATTTGGTCTTCGTGGGGCTGTCGGCCCTGGCCGACCCGCCGCGCGAGGAGGCCAGGGAGGCGGTGCGGCGCTGCGAGCGGGCCGGCATCAAGGTCATCATGATTACCGGCGACAACAAAACCACCGCCGAGTCCATCGCCCGCCAGGTGGGCATCCCGCCCGGCCGGACGGTCACCGGCTCCGAGCTGGCCGCCATGAGCGACGCGGAGCTGGCCGCCGGGGTGGAGGATGTCTCCGTCTTCGCCCGCATCGAGCCGATTCAGAAGCTGAGAATCGTCAACGCCCTCAAGGGGCGCGGGCACGTCGTCGCCATGACCGGCGACGGCGTCAACGACGCCCCGGCCCTGAAGACAGCCAATATCGGCATCGCCATGGGCATCACCGGCACCGACGTCGCCAAGGAGGCCGCCGACATGACCCTGGCCGACGACAACTTCGCCTCGGTGGTGGCCGCCGTGGACGAAGGCCGGGTCATCTTCAACCGCCTGCGGAACGTCCTCTTTTTCCTGCTGAGCACCAACATCGGCGAGCTGCTGGCCCTGATTCTGGGCATCTTCTTCGTCGGCAAGCCGCCGGTGCTGGCGGTGCAGATTCTCTGGAACAACATCGCCACCGACATGGCGGTGACGATACCCCTGGGCGTCGAGCCGAAGTCCGGCGACGAGCTCAGCCAGCCGCCCCGCGACCCGCGGGTGGGCATCCTCTACCCCGGCCTGCTGCTGCGGGTGCTCTTTACCGCCCTGATTATGGGCGTCGGCTCCTTCGCCGTGTTCAACTGGGCCCAGGCCCGCATGCCCATCGAGGAGGCGCGCACCATCACCTTCTGCACTCTGGTCACCTTCGAGTGGTTCCGCGCCTTCAACGCCCGCTCCGACGAGCGCACCGTCTTCAAGCTGGGGCTCTTCCGGAACCGCTGGCTGGTGGGCTCCATCGCCGTGGCCGTGGCGCTACAAATCGCCATCGTCTACGTCCCCTTCCTCCAGACGGCCTTCCACACCGTCTCCCTCAGCCCGGGTCGCTGGGGCATCGCCGTCATCGGCGGGGCCAGCCTCTTCGTCGTCGAGGAAGTGCGCAAGACCTTTTTCCCCAGGCTCTTCAGCCTGGGCAAGTGGCGGCCGCTGCCGCCCGGCTGGTGGCGAAGACGGAAAAGCCCCGCCTCATAAAAGAAAAGGGCCGGGCATCAGCAGCTTAGCCCTTTGTTCCCTACTCCTTTACCCCCATGCAAACGCCCCATTTATCTGATATACTGCAAGAAATGCCTGCTCAAGGTGATAAGTGGCTGGTCGCCCGGCTGCGCGCCGGCGACGCCAAGGCCGCCGCCCGGCTCATCAGCCTCATCGAGGACGATGCGGCGGTGGGGGCGGCGGCCCTCAGCCGGCTCTACCGGCACACGGGACGAGCCCACGTGGTGGGTATCACCGGACCTCCCGGCGCCGGCAAGAGTACCCTGACCGACGCCCTCGTCGGCCACTTCCGGGAGCAGGACATGTCAGTGGGCGTCATCGCCGTCGACCCCACCAGCCCCCGCAGCGGCGGGGCGGTGCTGGGCGACCGGGTGCACCTGCAGCGCCACAGCACCGACAGCCGGGTCTTTATCCGCAGCCTGGCCACGCGGGGCTGGGACGGCGGGCTGGCGCGGGCGGTCATGGGGGCGGTGCACATCCTCGACGCCCTGGGCCAAGACATTATTCTGGTGGAGACGGTGGGCGCCGGGCAGGTGGAAATGGCCATCGCCGGCGTGGCCGATACGACGCTGCTGGTGCTCAACCCCGGCGGCGGCGACGATATCCAGCATCTCAAGGCCGGCATCCTGGAGGCGGCCGATATTATCGCCGTCAACAAGGCCGACCGGGACGGTGCGGCGCAGCTCAAGGCCGTCCTGGAGGCTACCCTGGGGATGAATGAGGCCGCCAGCGGCGGGTGGACGCCGCCGGTCTTGCTGACCGAGGCGATTAACGGTAAAGGCACCGCGGCGCTGGCTGTGGCCATTCTGGAGCATTATAATTATCTAACGGAAAGCGGCGAGCTTTCCGGGCGGCGCCGCCAGCGGGCCCGAGCGGAGCTGCTGGAGGTGGTCACCGGCCTCTGCCGCGACGCCGCGAGCCGGCTGGACGAGGGCGACCTGATGGCGGGGCTGGTGGACGACCTGGTGGCCGGGCGCACCGACCCTCTCACTGCCGCCCGTAAGGCGGCGGGCCGCCTGGCCGCCGACCTGACGAAAACAAAGGATAAGGGGTAAAGATGGACTTTGAACTGACCGAGGGGCAGAAGCTCCTGCGCGCTACGGTGCGGGACTTCGCCGAGCGCGAGATAGCGCCGGTGGCGGCCCGCATCGACGAGACCGACGCCAGCCCCGCCGCCGAGCTTGCTAAGATGGCCGCGATGGGGCTCTTCGGGCTGACCGTCCCGGAGGCCTACGGGGGCGGCGGCCAGGGGCTGGTAGACCTCTGTATCGTCGTCGAGGAGCTGGCGCGGGCCTCGTCGGCGGTGGATAACTTCCTGCGTGTCAGCCTCTCGCTGGGGGTCGCCGCCATCAACGGCTACGGTACCGAGGAACAAAAACAAACATTCCTGCCGCCCCAGGCCAGCGGCGACAAGCTGATTTGCTTCGCCCTCACCGAGTCCGACGCCGGCAGCGACCCGGCGGGCATGACCACCACCGCCGCCCGCCGGAAAGACGGCTACGTCTTGAGCGGCAACAAGCAGTTCATCAGCCTGGCGGCCACGGCGGGGACGGTTATTGTCTTCGCCACGGTGGATAAGTCGCTCGGCTACAAGGGCATCACCGCCTTCGTCCTGGATAAGAACACCCCCGGCCTCAGTCTGGGCGCGCCGGTCAGGAAGATGGGGATGCACGGCTGCGAGGCCGTCGAGCTTATCTTTGAGGACTGCTTCGTCCCGCTTTCGGCCCGCCTCGGCGAGGAGGGGCAGGGCCTGCGCATCGCTCTGGACGCCCTGGACGTTAGCCGGGTGACGGTGGGCGCCGAGACGGTGGGGATTGCCCGTGCCGCCTACGAGGCCGCCCTCGCCTACGCCAGGGAGCGCCGGCAGTTCGGCCAGCCTATCGCCGAGTTCCAGGCCATCCAGTGGATGCTGGCCGACATGGCCACCCAGATTGACGCTTCTCGCCTGCTGACCTACCGCGCCGCCCATCTCCATGATAGCGGCCAGCCCTACATCAAGGAGGCGGCCATGGCCAAGCTCTTCGCCTCGGAGGCGTGCTCCCGGATTACCGGCCAGGCGCTCCAGATTCACGGCGGCTACGGCTACACCAGGGACTACCCGGTGGAGCGCTACTTCCGCGACGCCAAGGTCACCGAGATTTACGAGGGCACCTCGGAGATAATGCGGCTGACCATCGCGCGGAGTTTGCTGAGGGAAGAGTAAAAATGTCATTCCCGTGAAAGCGGGAACCCAGAAGGGTTTTTTCTCCCCTTCACCCCGCCCCCTCGGCGTTATCTATTCCCACCCTGCCGCCCTCGCGGCATCCACCGCTTAGCCCGTGGTTTTGCCCCCCCCTTTGCCCCTCCAAAATCCCTCTCTAACTCTCCCCTTACCAAGGGGAGAGGATGATTCTACAAAATCCTGTATCAAACGTTTTAGCCGAATCTGTCTCCCTCCTTCGTAAGGAGGGAATAAGGGAGAATCAACTTCCGGGGCGGGATAAGGGAAACCCTAGCGAGTAGTGGCAGGATGCCACCGGGCGGGTCGGGTGGGAAAGAAAATCTCCGGGCGGGGCAGGGAGTACCCCAAAATCGTACCAAAGACCGGCTTGCGGGTGCGCAAAAGAGTATTGACGCACTTGCGCAATTACTCTATAATATAGCTACGAGGGCAAGCTAACCATGACCGTTATCTGCATCGTCAATCAGAAAGGCGGCGTCGGCAAGACCACCACCGCCGCCGCCCTGGCCCAGGGTCTCAGCGAGCACGGCAAAAAGGTGCTGGCGGTGGACTGGGACCCCCAGGCCAGCCTCACCATTACTCTGGGGTTCAACCCGGAGGACATCAAGTGCACCGGCTACGACGTCCTCAAGAGCATCATCCGCAGCAACGGCAACATCTCCATCGGCGACGCCGCCCTGGCCACGACCATCCCCGGCGTCGACCTCGTCCCGGCCAATATCGAGCTTTCCCAGGCGCAGCTGGACCTGGTCAACGCCTTTACTCGCGAGATGGTGCTCAAGGACATGCTGGCCCCGGTACGCAAAAAGTACGACTACATTCTGGTGGACTGCCTGCCCAGCTTAGGGCTGCTCACCATCAACGCCCTCTCCGCCGCCGACAGCGTGCTGATACCGCTGCAGGCCGATTTCCTGGCCATGAAGGGGCTGGCCCAGCTCATCAGCACCATCCTCCGCGTGCAGGAGAAAATCAACTCGTCGCTGGAAATCCTGGGCATCGTCTTTACCATGACCAACTTCCGCACCCTGCACAGCCGCGAGGTCGTCGAGGTCACCCGCCAGGCCTTCGGCGATAAAATCCGCGTCTTCGATACCACCATCCCCACCAGCGTCCGCTTTAAGGAGGCCCCGGCCGCCGGCATGTCGATAATCAACTACGCCCCCAACTCCGAGGGGGCCGATGCGTACAGATCACTTACGGAAGAGGTGCTGCATGAAAAGAGCTAGAATTACCGAGGAGCTTGCCTACGGCTCGGCCCTGGACCGGCTCACCGGCGGCGACCGCGCCACGGAGACGGCGCCGCGGCCGGCCACCCCCGTCCCCGCCGCCGGCCGGTCGTCCACCATCAAGCTTTCCGTCTTCCTCAACCGGGAGGAGGACGCCTACCTGGAGAACCTGGCCTCCACGGCCAAGTTCAGCGGCGGCAAAAAACTCAGCAAGACCCGGCTCATCGAGGCCATGGTGCGGGCCTTCCGGCAGACCGGCCTCGACGTGCGCGGCGTGCGCGACGACGAGGAACTGCTCACCCGGACCCTGGCCCAGATGCGCTGAGGTCGCAGGAGGCAGGTAAAATGGCGACCAAACGGCAACCCTTACCTCTTTCCCTGCTCATTTCCCTGGCCGGGAAACGGGCCCTCATCACCGGCTCGTCGGCAGGCATCGGGAGGGCCATCGCCTTCCGTTTCGCCGAGGCCGGCGCCGACCTGGAGCTGGCCGATGTCAACAGCCCCTGCCCCAGCCCGGTGAAAAAGGAGCTGGAGCGCTACGGACACGAGGTCAATACCCACAAGGTTGATATGTCCTCCGACGAGGCCCTCCACGCCCTCTGGGAGAAGCTGGCCGGTAAGGAGCCGGATATCCTGGTGAACAACGCCGGCATCTATCCCTTTAGGAACTTCCTGGAGGTTGACGACGCCTTCCTCAAGCGCGTCACCGACATCAACCTGCACTCGGTCTTTCACATGTGCCAGCAGATGATACGGCGGCGGGAGAAGCGGGGCGGGGTCATCGTCAACGTCTCTTCCATCGAGGCTATCCTGCCCACCACCCCCGACCTGATTCCCTACGCCATCTCCAAGACGGGGGTCATCGGGCTTTCCCGCGGCCTGGCCAAGGAGTACGGCCGCCACGGCTTCCGCATTAACGTCCTCCTGCCCGGCGGCATCAATACCCCCGGCACCCGGGCGGTGGCCAAAGAAATCGCCCATCTCAAGCTGAGCCTGCTCAAGACGGGCTACGAGTTCCGCATCCGGCAGCCGCTGGGGCGCAACGGCCAGCCCGACGAGGTGGCCCGGGTGGCCCTCTTCCTGGCCAGCGACCTCTCCAGCTACATGACCGGGGCGCTGGTGGCGGTGGACGGGGGCTTTCTCTCGGCCTGAGCGGGCCGCTTAGCGGACGATAATCCTGCCCGCCGGCTCGGCCACCACCTCCCCGATGATGGCCGCGGCATCCACGCCCTTGCGGTGCAGCTTGTCGAGCAGGCCCTCGGCCTTGTCCGCCGGCACGGCCATAAGCAGGCCGCCGGAGGTCTGCGGGTCGTAGAGGACGTCCTGCAAAAACTGCGGCAGGGCGCCGTCCATATCCACCATGCCCTTGCGGAAGTCGCGGTTGCGGTGCAGGCCGCCGGGCATCATGCCCATGTCAATCAGCCCCTTGACCCCCTCGAAAATGGGCACGTCGGCGGCGTTGATAATCAGGCCGGAGCCGGTATCGGCGACCATCTCGGCGGCGTGCCCCAGCAGCCCGAAGCCGGTGATATCGGTGGCGGCGCTGACGCCCGCCTTGACCATCAGCTCCGCGGCGGTGCGGTTGAGGGCGACCATGGACTCGGTGACGAGCTTGACGGCGGCCCGGTCGGCCAGGTTGCCCTTGATGGCGGTGCTGATGATGCCGGTGCCCAGCGGTTTGGTGAGGATGAGGCGGTCGCCGGGGCGGGCGGTGTGGTTGTGCACCAGCTTGTCCGGGTGGACGGTGCCGGTGATGGCCAGGCCGTATTTCAGCTCCGGGTCCTCGATGCTGTGCCCGCCGACGAGGGCGACGTCGGCCTCGTGCAGCTTGGAAAGTCCCCCCCGCAGCACCTGCTGCAATACCGAGATGTCCAGCACGTTCTGGGGGAAGCAGACGATGTTAAGCGCCGTAATCGGCTTGCCGCCCATGGCGTAGACGTCGCTGAGGGCATTGGCCGCGGCGATGCGCCCGAAGTCGTACGGGTCGTCGACGATGGGCGTGAAGAAGTCCACCGTCTGCACCAGGGCCAGGTCTTTGGCAATTTTATAAACGCCGGCGTCCTCGGCCCGCTCCAGGCCCGAAATAATGTTGGGGTCGGGCCGCAGGGGCAGGCCGGCCAGCGCCTTGACGAGGTCTCCCGGACCTATCTTGCAGGCTCAGCCGGCGCCGTGCACGGTCTCGGTGAGGCGCAGTTTGTCCTCGTCACCCATGCGAGCCCCCTTTTACCTATTTGGCCGGCGGTGTCAGCGTCAGCCGGTATTCGCCGGCGACGGCCTCTTCCTTGATGGCATAGCCCCGGCTCTGCGCCAGGCGCGCCACGTTCTCTTTGGAGACCTCGGTCTCTATCAGTACCGTCAGTGCCTCTTTGGGGCTTGCCTCCATCGCCTTTTTGGTCTTCACCACCGGGATGGGGCAGGAATAGCCCCGCACGTCAACTTCTAGCATTTATTCTACTCCTCCTGTGGTGCAAACACCACTCCACTGGCAGAGATATTGCTTGAAAACTGCCGGCAATTGCGCGATGACCCGGCCGACGCGGGTGGCCGGGGTGACTTGGGCCAGGTAACCGGCCATGCGGTTGGCCCGGGCGGCGATGATGGCCGCCTCGTGCGGCGCCAGCCCGGCGGCGGTAAAGCCGGCCACCATGCCGGTAATGGTATCGCCGGTGCCGCCGATGGGCTCCATCAGGGGCACGTCCGGCTCGTTGATGGCGGCGATAATCTCGCCGCCGCGGGCGACGTAGTCGGTCGCCCCCTTGACCAGCATCAGTTTGGCGTCGTTCTTTTGCGCGTGGATGGTCTTGATGAGCTCCGGCATACGCTCCGTATCATTATAGGTCATAAAGCGCACGTAGGCCGGGTGGGTGGCGGCGGGGTCGGCCAGAAAGGCCGCCTCGGCGGCGTCCGGCGTGAAGATATCGAACTGTAATGCCAGCCCGGCCGCCTTGGCCGAGTACATCGAGGCGGCGTCGGCGATGAGGAGGGGACGCCGGGGGCACTTTTCGAGGGCGGCGCAGAGCCGCCGCGTCAGGTTCATATCGGGCAGCCAGTAGTGCAGGGCGAGCACCTCCGGCGCCAGCTTGCTGATGCGCTCGATGAGGTACTCGTAAAGCACGCGGCTGCCCTGCCCCTGGCCGATGTCCCCGGCCAGCAGCGCCTGCGGCGGCGAAAGCTTGAGGTAGTCCGTCACCGCCAGCGCCGCGCTGACCATGGCGCCGGTGCCCTGAGTACAGGCCAGGCTCTGTCCGGCGACGACGAGGTCGTCGCCATCGCGGCTCACCGCGCCGTAAGTGAGCGGAAAATCGGCAACCGGCACCGTCCCGGCGATGAGCAGCATCAGGCCTCACCGCCTTCCGTCAGCGCTATCGCCTCCTCGTGGGCACGCTCGAGCATCAGGGCGCAAAGAGTATAGCCCAGGTCGCGGGGGCGCGGCGCCTCGGCCACGGGCTTGTCCAGCATGGCGGCGTGCAGGTAGGGGATATCGGGGCAGCCGCCGCCGGAGGTATTGACGATTTTCCCCGTCGCCTTTTCGTAGGTGAGCTTCATGTTGGCGGCCTTGACCATCACCCAGTCGCCGTAGTCGGTAACGCGGACGATTTCCAGTATCTCCGGCGAATCACCCGCCAGCGGCCGCACCTCAACGTAGGCCACGTCGGCCTCGCGGAGGCGCCGTTCGATGCCGGGCTGCTCCACCAGGTTAATCGCCACGGCCAGGTCGCAGCCGCGGCGCAGCTCCGGCGGGGGCGCCACCAGGCGCACCGTGTAGCCCGCCTTTTTCAGGGCGCGCTCGGCGGCCATGGCGGCCTGGACTTCCTCGAAGAGCACCAGGCCGCCGAACTCGGTGGTATTCTTAGCGCGTTTTAACAGGGACATCCCTCAGGCCTTCTCCCGCATGGTAAAGCCGACGGTGATACAGAAGACCAGCCCGATGATAACCGCCACCGGGCCCCAGGTGCCCACGCCCGCCGGGCTGGAGGCCAGCAGGAAGTTGTGGGCGATGGCCGCCCCGGCGATGTAGCCCAGCACGGTCATGCCGGCGTCGGTATCGCCCTCGCCGCTGAGGATGCAGTTGCGCAGCGGGCAGCCGCCGATGAGGGTGGCCGCCAGGCCCACCAGGGCCATGCCCAGCAAGTTCCAGAGGTGGTTATCGTGGGCCACCGGCTGGTCGGTGAAACCCCAGTGGTAGATGCCCCCGCCGCCGAAGTTACCGGCGATATAGTTGGTCACCAGCGCCGCGATGAAGAAAGCGGCCACGCCGCTCATGAGGTAGGTGTCCCTCACCAGGAAGATGTCACGCCAGGCGCCGACGAAGCACATGCGCGTCCGCTGCGCCAGGAAACCGACACCCAGCCCCACGACTAAAGCTATCGCCAGCGGGGCGAACTGCGAGCCGGGGCCGCTCTCGCTCTGGAAGATAAAGCCGGGCTTGAAAATGGCCAGCAGCAGCAGCCCCAGCATGGCCACCGGCATTATCCAGCCGACGACGGAGCGCATCTTGTTGGCCCGCCCCAGGTTGAAGCCGCGCCGGAGGAAGAAGATGCCGATAAGCACCCCGGCGACAAGGCCGACGATGCCTAAAATGGCGTTGAGGTCGCCGCCGGCCAGCCGCAGCATCATGCGGATGGGGCAGCCCAGGAAGACCAGGGCGCCAATCATGACGAAGGCGCCCATGAAGAAACGGATGAGCGGCGAGGAACCGCCGCGGGAGCGAAATTCGCGGAAAGCGAACGATGTTATGAAGGCGCCGATGACAAAGCCGATGATTTCCGGCCGGATGTACTGGACAACGCTGGCCCGCTGCAGCCCGAGCGCCCCGGCGATATCGCGGAGGAAACAGGCCACGCAGATGCCCATGTTGGGGGGATTGCCCCAGTTGACCATGAGCGCCCCCAGCACCCCGAAGACGAGACCGGCGCCGACAATAAAGAGCTTTTTTCTGCTCAAAAGCGTCTCCTTTCCCGAGTATTCCCGTGGTCGCTGTAGAGTCCCTGCTCGATACGCATCACCCCGCTTCCGGCTTGATGATTGGCCCCAAATGACCTAAAATAACCGTGGGAGATTATAGCATAAGCAAAGTCTTGATGCAAGATAAGATATGCTTATACTAAAACGGGGATTGAAATGAATTTAGACCAGCTCAAGACCTTCCGCGAAATCGCCCGGCGGGGCAGCTTTTCCGAGGTGGCCCGGCAGCTGGCCATCAGCCAGCCGGCGGTCTCCTTTCAGGTGCAAAAGCTGGAGCAGGAGCTGGGGCTGCGCCTCATCGACCGCAGCCAGCGGGCTATCACCCTGACCGCCGCCGGGCGCCGCCTGCTGCGCTTCGCCGAGGCCGTCGAAAAGGACTACGCCGGCCTCCGGCAGGATTTGGAGCGGCTCCGCGAGACCATCTCCGGCGACCTCCTCATCGCCGCCAGCACCATCCCCGCCGAGTACCTGCTGCCGTCCCAGCTGGCGCGCTTCAAGCAGCGCCACCCGGCGGTGCGTATCCAGGTGGACGTTTCCGACTCGCTCACTGTCATCGACAAGGTGCGCGATAACAGCTACGAGATAGGTTTCTGCGGCACGCCGCCGGAGGGACACGACCTGACGACCTTCAACCTGGCCCGCGACGAGCTTACCCTTATCTGCTTCCCGGCCCACCCCTTCGCCGGGAAAAGGGAGGTCGGCCCCGACGACCTGGAGGGCGAGCCTTTCATCTTCCGCGAGGCGACCTCGGGCACGCAGCGCACCCTGGAAGACCGGCTGACCCGGGCCGGCTACGATATCAAGCAGCTTAAGTCCCAGCTCGTCCTGGGGAGCACCCGGGCGGTGGTGGCCGCCGTGGCCGCCGGGGCGGGCATCGCCTTTGTTTCCAGCCTGGCGGTACCCCAGAACGTCTCCCCCGCCCCGGTCGTGCCGGTGGCGGTGCGCGGGCTCGACCTGGGGCGGGATTTTTACGGCATCTACCGCCAGGAGCGGGTGGTCTCCCGCCTCCTGACGGCCTTTATCGATTTCGTCAAGGCGGAGGCCGGGCAGCGTGACCGGGGCGCCTGAGGCAGTCCCGGACGGCGTATCCGGCCACTGGCTTAACGTCAGCGGACACCGCGTGTATTACCTTAAGGCTGGCGAAGGCCCGCCGGTGGTACTGCTGCACGGGGGCGCCAGCGACGGCCGCGACTGGCTGGCGACGATGACGGCGCTGGCCGACGGCTTCAGCCTCTACGCCCCCGACCTCATCGGCTTCGGGCAGAGCCAGCGGCGCCAGACGGGCTATTTCCTGGCCGATTTCAGCAACTTCGTGCGCGACTTCGCCGCTTCTCTCGGCCTGGAGGGATACTGCCTGGTGGGGCACTCCTTCGGGGCCAGGGTGGCCCTGGACACGGCCCTGGCCAACCCGGAGCGGGTGATTAAGCTCGTCCTCGCCGACTCCGCCGGCCTGGACGGTATTTCCCGCTTCGGCTCGGCCCTCTTTGCCTTGTTCTGGGCGCTGCGCCAGCTGCGGCGGCAGCGGCAGCCGTTCCCCCGTTTTCTGGTGCGGGAGGGGGAGGACTATAACCACGTGAGCGATACGGCGCTGCGCTCGCTGAGGACGCCGACGCTGCTCGTCTGGAAGGCCCGCGACCTCTACGTCCCGGTGGCCATCGCCCGGCGGGCGGCCAGGCTGATGCCTCAGGCGCGCCTGGCGCTGCTGCCCGGCTACGGGCACGCCCCCCACAAAGGGAATACGGAGGCTTTCTGCAACCTGCTGCGGGAGTTTCTGGACGAGGACTGAGCAGTGAGGAGTGCTAAACCGTAAGCACGTAGACCTGGGTGCTCACCGGCAGGTTGGACCGGCTGACGGAGAGCTTGGGGCGCGGCTCGATTTGCTCCTGCCCCATCTCCTTGAGGAAGTCGTCCACCGTATCCAGCTCGCGGCCGGTCTGCGGGGTCTTGTAATGCATCGGGATGACCACCTTGGGCTCCACCTTGCGGATGACCTCGGCGGCCATGGCGGCGTTGATGGTGGAGACGCCGCCCACCGGCAGCAGTAGCACGTCCACGTTGCCCATCTCCTCCACCTGCTCGTCGCCGAGGACATGGCCGATATCGCCCAGGTGGCACACGGCCACGCCGTCTATCTCCATGAGGTAGGCGGTGTTCTTGCCGCGCCCCTGGCCCTTGACGGCGTCGTGGTAGGTATCGATGCCGATGATGAGGACGTTGGAAATCTCGTACTCACCGGGGCCGGTGATGAGGTGCGGCTCCCCGCCGATGCCCTGTACGTAAGAGTGGGAGGGGTGGGGATGGCTCACGGTGACGATGTTGGCGGTTTGCTTGCCCAGGTTATAGCCCAGGCCGGGCGGGAAGGGGTCGGTGATGACGACGGCCTGGTTACCCTTTATCCGGAAACAGGAGTGCCCCAGCCAGGTGATATCCACCTTTTCAGTGTAGCACAGGCGGGGGTTGCGTTCAAGAAAAAGTCCCCCGAAATAACCCCCCGGAACCTACATTTACCCTTGACAAAACACCCCCAAAAGTGCTAAATTATCATTAGCAGTCTCGTGCTTAGACTGCTAACGGAGACTGAGATGATAACGTCCCGCAGCGGTCAGATACTCAATTACATCGTGGAGCGGTACATCAGCCGGGCGGTGCCGGTGCCCTCGCAGGCCGTGGCCGACCGGGCCAACCTGCAGGTGAGCCCGGCCACCATCCGCAACGAGATGGCCTGGCTGGAGCGCGAGGGATACCTCGTCCGCCCCCACACCTCGGCGGGGTGCACCCCCTCGGACAAGGGCTACCGCTACTACGTGGAGGCCATGCAGAGCCTGCGCCTCCCCCGCGAGGAGCAGCGCCTTATCAGCCACACCTTCCACCAGGTGGAGCGCGAGGTGGAGGCCTGGGTGAGCCTCACCGCCAGCATTTTAGCGCGCCTGGCGCAGAACGTGGCCGTGGTGAGCCTGCCCAAGTCCACCGACTGCCGCTTCAAGCACCTGGAGCTCATCGCCCTGCAGGAGCAGCGCGCCCTGATGGTAGCCGTCTTCGAGGGGGCCAAGGTCAAGCAGGAGCTGATTACCTTCGGCGAGGCGGTCGCCCAGCCGGCGCTCTCGCTGGCCAGCGACAAGCTCAACGCCGCCTGCGGCGGCCTGACCGGCCGCGAAATCAAGGCCCAGACGCTGGAGCTGACGCCCCTGGAGGAGGAGGCCACCGGCCACCTCGTCGAGATGATGCAGGCCGAGGACAGTCAGGAGTACCGGGAGCCCTACCTGGAGGGCTGGCACTTTATGCTGGAGCAGCCGGAGTTCGCCCAGAGCGACCAGATGCGCCGCCTCATGGAGCTGGTGGAGCAGCGGGGGCTGCTGCGGGTCATCGTCCCGGCGCGGCCCAGCCGTCCCGGCGTGCAGGTTATCATCGGCAAGGAGAACCAGGACGCCGCCATGCAGAACTGCTCCGTGGTCATCGGCCGCTACGGCCTGCCCGAGGCGGCCACCGGCACCATCGCCGTGGTCGGCCCCACGCGCATGTCCTACTCGCGCACCATCCCCTCGGTCTATTACCTCTCCACGGTGCTGAGCCGGCTGGTGGCCGGGCTGTACGGGCAGCCATTACAAAACGAAGAGGATAACACCGAAGCATGATGCCCCGCGACCCGGAAGAACTGAATAACGAGGAGCCGCCGGTAGACCCGGAGGCCGAGGGCGCCCCGGAGACGGATGCCCCGGAGAAAGCCGTATCCGAGGCCGAAGAGAAGGCCGCCGAGTACCTGGCCAGCTGGCAGCGCGCCCAGGCCGACTTCATCAACTACAAGCGCCGTATGGAGCAGGAGCGCGCCGATTACAACCGCTTCGCCAACGCCAACTTCGCCCTGGCGCTGTTGCCCGCCCTGGACGACCTGGAGCGGGCCATCGCCGCCGTGCCCCACCGCTACGCCAAGAGTGAATGGGTGGAAGGCGTGCGGCTGGTGGCGCGCAAGTTCCTGACCATCCTGGAGGGGCAGGGTGTCAAGCCCGTCGTGGCCCTGGGGCAGCCCTTCGACCCCAACTTCCACGAGGCGCTGCGGCAGGCGCCGGGTCAGGAAGGCGTAGTTATCGAAGAATTTCAAAAAGGCTATATGTTAAACGATAAACTCCTCCGTCCCGCCCGCGTGGTGGTGGGCAACGGAGAAGCCGAAAATAAGGAGGCAACGTAAATGGGTAAGGCAGTAGGCATAGATTTAGGCACCACTTTCAGCGAGGTGGCCGTGCTGGAGGGGGGCGAGCCCGTCGTCATCACCTCCGCCGAAGGCAGCCGCCTCATCCCTTCGGTAGTGGCCATGAACAAGAATGGCGAGCGCCTGGTGGGGCAAATCGCCAAAAGGCAGGCCATCACCAACCCGGAGAACACGATATACGCCATCAAGCGCTTCATGGGGCGTAAGTGGGGCGAGCCGGCCGGGCGTGAGCTCCCTGTCGAGGAGGACGCCAAGCGCAAGACCTATAAGGTGACCAAGGCCGCCAACAACGACGTCCGCGTCACCATGGGCGGCAAGGACTACAGCCCGCCGGAGATATCGGCCATGATTCTGCAGAAGCTCAAGTCCGACGCCGAGGCCTATCTGGGCGAAAAGGTCACCGAGGCCGTCATCACCGTCCCGGCCTATTTCAACGACGCCCAGCGCCAGGCTACCAAGGACGCCGGCAAGATCGCCGGCCTGGAGGTGCTGCGCATCATCAACGAGCCCACCGCGGCGGCGCTGGCCTACGGGCTGGACAAAAAGGGCGACGAGACCATCGCCGTCTACGACCTGGGCGGCGGGACATTCGACATCTCCATCCTGGAGCTGGGCGAGGGTACCTTCCAGGTGAAGAGCACCAACGGCGATACCCACCTGGGCGGCGAGGACTTCGACCAGCGCATCATGGAGTGGCTCATCGCCGAGTTCAAGAAAGACCAGGGCATCGACCTGGGCAACGACAAGACGGCCCTGCAGCGCCTCAAGGAGGCCGCCGAAAAGGCCAAAGTGGAGCTGTCCAGCGTGCAGCAGACCGAGGTCAACCTGCCATTTATCACCGCCGACGCCTCCGGCCCCAAGCACCTCAACATCACCCTCACCCGCGCCAAGCTGGAGCAACTGTTGATGGACCTGGTCGAAAAGACCATCGAGCCGTGTAAGCAGGCGCTCAAGGACGCCGGCAAGACGGCCGCCCAGATTGACGAGGTGATTCTGGTCGGCGGGCAGACGCGCATGCCGCTGGTGCAGCAGAAGGTGCAGGAGTTCTTCGGCAAGGAGCCGCACAAGGGCGTCAACCCCGACGAGGTGGTGGCCATCGGCGCCGCCATTCAGGCCGGCGTGCTCAAGGGCGAGGTCAAGGACGTCCTCCTGCTGGACGTGACGCCGCTTACCCTGGGCATCGAGACCCTGGGCGGCGTGGCCACGCCCTTGATACCGCGCAATACCACCATCCCCACCGCCAAGAGCCAGATATTCTCCACCGCCGCCGATAACCAGCCCAGCGTGGAGATTCACGTCCTCCAGGGCGAGCGCCCCATGGCCACCGACAACCGCACCCTGGGCCGCTTCATGCTCGATGGCATCCTGCCGTCGCCGCGGGGCTTGCCCCAGATTGAGGTCACGTTTGACATCGACGCCAACGGCATCCTCAACGTCCGCGCCCAGGACAAGGGCACCGGCAAGGAACAGAAAATAACCATCACCGCTTCAAGCGGCCTCTCCAAGGACGAGGTCGACAAGATGCAGAAAGAGGCGGAGATGCACGCCGCCGAGGACGCCAGGCATCGCGACGAGGTCGAGGCCAAGAACACCGCCGACACCATGGCCTACCAGGCCGAGAAGACCCTGCGCGACAACAAGGACAAGATACCCGCCGAACTCAACAAGGAAGCCGAGGAGAAGATTGCCGCCGTCAAGAGCGCCCTGCAGGGCAGCGATACCGAGGCCATCAAGAGCGCCTCGCAGGCCCTCAACGAGACGATGCAGAAAATCGGCTCGGCCGTTTACGGGCAGCAGAGCCAGCAGCCCCCGCCCCCCGGAGGTGAAACGCCGCCGGAAGGCGAAGGCGGCAAGGGCGGCGAGGACGAAGGCACGGTTGAAGGGGAGTTTAGAGAAGTTTAGTAACTGCGGATTTGCGCAATTAAGGATATTATGAGAGGGGGTGTAAAAAGCCCCCTCTTTTCTTATCGTGATACATGCTTCCCGCTGTCATCGTGGCAGGAGAAATGCTATTATCATACCTGAGGAATGATGATGTTAACCATCAGACGGGCGGCGCTGCCAGACCTTGAGGCCATCACCGAGATTTATAATCAAGCCATTCTTAACACCGTGGCCACTTTCGACACGGAGACAAAGACCGCCGGGGGGCAACGCGCCTGGTTCGAGCAACACGGGGACAGGCACCCCATACTGGTCGCCGAACAAGATGGGGTTATTGTAGGTTGGGCCTCCCTCAGCGCGTGGTCAGACCGGTGCGCCTACTCCGATACCGCGGAAATTTCGCTGTACGTTGAGGAAAGCCACCGTAACAAAGGTATCGGCCGCAAGTTATCGGAGGCGGCTATCAAGGCTGGCCGGGACGCCGGCATTCATGTTCTAATTGCCAGAATCGCCGAAGGCAACGCCGATAGTATCCATATCGCGGAATCCCAGGGTTTCGAGCATATCGGCATCATGAGGGAAGTCGGCCGCAAGTTCGGCAAGCTCCTTGATGTTTACCTGATGCAGAAATTGCTGGACAGGCCGGCTGAATGAAAGCGTTATCGCGCCCGGTCCCGGCAGGTCTCGGTATCCTCCAGCCCGCAGGCACTACAGGCGCCGGTGCGGCAGTCAGGCGTGGCCAGCCCCTCAGACGCCCGCCTTAGCTCGTCTTTAAGGAAGGCGACACTTACCCCACTCTCGATGTGTGACCAGGGCAGAATCTCATCCTGGGGCCGCTCACGGCGGGCGTAGAAGTCCGGCCTAAGCCCCTCGGCGGCAAAGGCACTCTCCCAGATTTCAAACTTGAAGTGCTCCGTCCAGGCGTCGAAGCGGCAGCCCGCCTCCCAGGCGCGCCGGATAACCCGGCCCAGCCGCCGGTCGCCCCGCGAGAGGCAGGCCTCCAGCAGGCTGGTGCGGGTGTCCTGCCAGGAAAGGCGCGTCCCCTTGCGCGCCAGGCCCAGCTGCAAGACCTCCTGCTTGGCGGCCAGGCTGGCCTCGTCCTCCTGGGCGCTCCACTGGAAGGGGGTGTGGGGCTTGGGGACGAAGGTGGCCACGCTGATGCGGAGTGTCGGTCGGCGCCCGGCGGCGCGCTTACCCTCGGCGCGGACTTTTTCGACGAGGTCGACGATGCCGGCGACGTCCGTCATCGTTTCGGTGGGCAGCCCCACCATGAAGTAGAGCTTTAAGCCCGTCCAGCCCCGCTCGAAGGCGGTGGCCGCCGTCTCCAGGAGGCTGGCCTCGCTGATGTCTTTGTTGATGGCGCGGCGCAGCCGCTCGGTGCCGGCCTCCGGCGCGAAGGTGAGGCCGGTGCGGCTGCGGGTGGGCAGCGAGGCCACCAGCCGGATGGAGAAATCGTCCAGGCGCAAGCTGGGCAGCGACAGCGCCAGGTTGGGGTAATGTTGGGCGAGATTACTCACCAGCGCCTCGATGCCGGGGTAGTCGGAGGTGCTCAGCGAGACCAGCGAGACCTCGTTGTAGCCGCAGTTGGTAATAAGCTCGCCGGCGGCCCGGAGCACCTCCTCGTGGGGGCGCTCGCGCACCGGGCGGTAAATCATGCCCGCCTGGCAGAAGCGGCAGCCCCGCGAGCAGCCGCGCTGTATCTCGATGGCGCCGCGGTCGTGGATGACCTCGATGTAGGGCACCACCGGGCGGTCGGGGGGCGGGGGCAAGGTGGCGACCAGCCGCCGCCGGACGGTCGCCCTGGCCTCCGGGGCGTTGGGCGTGATGCTCTTGACGATGCCCTGGCTATCGTAGGCGACGTCGTAGAGGGAAGGCACGTAGACGCCCTCCAGAGCGGCCAGCTTACGCAGCAGGGCGGACTTGCCCTCGCCGCGGTGCTCGC
>Ga0307425_1000490_pt1 | contig 24923 bp, 22 predicted proteins | sample SalMarWE160330MG_FD_202152 | JGI IMG/M metagenome (GOLD analysis project Ga0307425, IMG submission 202152) | Salt marsh sediment microbial communities from the Plum Island Ecosystem LTER, Massachusetts, United States - WE1603-30 | ecosystem: Environmental > Aquatic > Marine > Intertidal zone >...
AGATAGAAATATGGTTAAAGAGAGAGAGTTGGCCAGATACAATGGAGTTGATGCTGAGGAAAATTACGAGTTTCGAGCCTTGAAGAAAAGTGGTGAACCTATATGGATAGAGATTCTTGCAACGACAATCAATTATGCAGGCCAAAGCGCATGTATGGGCAACGTCATAGATTTAACATCAAGGAGACAAGCTGAAGAGGCGCTGCGAGAGAGTGAAAAAAGATTTAGAGAGCTTTCTGATTCATTGCCACAAATTGTTTTTGAAATAGATGACAATGGGAATCTGACGTATGCAAATAAAAATGCATTTGACGTTTTTGGTTATACCAGAGATGAGTTTGATAGAGGTATCAATGTCTTTCAAACATTAATACCGGAGGAACATAATAGAGCACTGGAGAACATACAGGATGTGATGAGCGGGAAAATGTTGGGTGTTGTAGAATACACTGCGCTAAAAAAAGATGGTAGCACCTTTCCTAGTGCGATACATACGAATCTCATTATCCGTGATAACAGAGCTGTGGGCTTGAGGGGGATTTTAATTGATCTAACCGAACAAAAGAAACTCGAAAGCCGGCTCCGCCAGGGACAGAAGATGGAAGCTATAGGCAAACTTGCCGGAGGTATTGCCCATGACTTTAATAATATCATTGGAATCATTCTTGGAAATGCAGAGTTGGCCATAGATGATGTTCCGGATTGGAATCCGGCCCGGCATAATTTAGAAGAGGTCCGAATCGCCAGTCTTCGCGCAAAGGATGTCGTGCGCCAGCTCCTGAGTTTTGCACGCAAAACAATGCTTGAGAAAAAACCGACAAACATCATCCCCATTATTACAGAATCTCTCAGTTTGCTGCGTTCATCAATTCCCACCAGCATTGAAATCCGCCAAAATATTCCGAAAGATGTTAATACAATTCTCGCAGACCCAACCCAGATCCATCAGGTGCTTATAAATCTGTGCACCAATGCGAATCATGCCATGCCGGACGGGGGTATTTTTGAGGTTAGTCTGAAACATGCAACGTTTGATGAAAATGCTGCGGCTCAATATACGGATTTGAACCCCGGAAGATATGTAAATTTGATTGTCAGAGATACCGGGCATGGCATCCCCAATGAAGAAATTGATCGAATCTTTGAACCTTATTTTACGACAAAGGAAGTGGGGAAAGGTACGGGAATGGGGTTGGCCGTAGTTCACGGTATCGTCAAAGAGCATAATGGTATCATTACAGTGGAAAGCGAATTAGGGAAAGGAACGACGTTCAGCATCTTTTTTCCTGTTGTTACAAAAGAAGCCGCTGCAAAAGATGAAACTAATGAAAAACTTCCTACAGGAAATGAAAAGATACTTTTTGTTGATGATGAAGAATCGATCGTAAAATTAGGGTGTCAAAGACTGGAACGGCTGGGGTATAAAGTTGAAGCGACGATAAGCCCGATTGAAGCTTTAGAGTTATTTCGGTCAAAGCCCAACCAGTTCGATTTGATCATTACTGATATGACAATGCCCTTAATGACGGGTGATAAATTGGTAAGAGAAATCTTGAACATTCGGCCAGACATGCCTGCTATCATTAGCACCGGATTCAGCGAAAAGATAGATGAAAAAAAAGCAAAGACGATAGGTGCTGTTGGGTATATTGAAAAACCGCACGATAAAATCGAGTTAGCCAAAATAGTTCGACAAGTTTTGAACGGGAAGAAAGTATAAAAATTGAATTTCGAAACTATTCACAACATTGTGATATCCTGATCTAATTAAACCGCTTGATCTTTGCCGATATTTTCAGATTTTCGATGTAACCTTGAATTTCAGTTTTTTCCTTTTCTTTTTTTAAATGTTGTTCGAGCCTCAGTTGGACTTCTTTATAGGGGATGGTTCTGGCCGGCTTTTTGTCGAATACCTTGATCAAATGGTAACCGAATTGGGTCTCGACAATTTTGCTGACTTCACCGACGTTCAACGCAAAGGCCGCATCTTCAAAAGGCTTTACCATCTGGCCTCGACCGAAATAGCCCAGATCACCCCCGCGTTGGGCAGATGGCCCTTCGGAGTTGGCTTTGGCCAGTAAACCAAAGTCCTCACCCTGGCGGACTTTTTTTTGAACCGTTTCAATTTTCTTGCGGGCTTGTATTTTTTTGGATTCTTCGGCGTCGGGCGCCACTTTTATCAGAATGTGGCTGGCCTTTGCCTGCTCGGGCTGCTTAAACAAATTTGGGTTGTTATTATAAAATTTTTTGCTCTCTTCCTCGGTTACTGTAATTTTTTGGCGAACGTTGGTATTGATCAACTGGTTTATGGCCAAGCCTCGTTGAATCTGGGCTCGAATTTCTTTTTCGGAAACATCCATCCCTTTCAGCGCTTTTTTATACGCCGCTTCATCAGGAAAGCGCTTTTTAATCGTCTCAATTTCCTTGTTGATGGTCTGCTTGTCGACTTTAACACCTTCCTTTTGACTCTCTTGATACAGCACTTCAGTATCAATCAAGTTTTCCAAAATCCGTTTTTTAACGGTCATTAGATCTGCATCGCTCAACTGCTGGTCTTTCTGTGCGGCCCGTTTTTGAAACATAGACAGCTCGCGTTCATATTGGCTTTTTGAAATAGGTTTGCCGTTGACAGAGGCTGCTTCTTTACCGGAAGATGCTGCTTTATCTGCTGACCATGCCGGCCCGACGAGAAGGCAAATGACCGCGACAGCCATGATCAATCGGTTAATCACTTGGGAACATAATTGCATTCTGGTGCTCCTTTCAAAAATACTCGGTTTATAAAAAAAAAGGTTCTTCTCCAATTTGGTGGGAGAAGAGGGTCCAAGGATTTAAGGTTTTTTCTAAAGACTTGATCAGCGCCTTTAATATTCTTTCGATTTCGGCGATACGTTTGATCTGATGCAACTGGAAATGCTCTTTAAGAAAAGCGTCGTTGGAAATATCGACCTAAAGAGGGAAAAAGTCTTACAGATGTGCGGATCCCGCTGCCGGCAGATGGTCTTTAAAATTTAATTGTATGAATTTGAATACCAAATGAAGAATCTATTGTCAATACGGCATTTAGCTGTAAATCGTTAGAAAGAATTGATATCTTTGAAGTAAAAATTGCTTGATATTTACAGTACGAGTTTGATATTTATCAAATTGTTGAAGTTGGCGATCATAGCCATCCCAATATTTCATAAAAATATTCGAGAGGCCTTTTTATTAGCAATGAGAACACTTTGTTATATACAATTTGGCTGATAGTAGTAAGGTGACAATTTTACCGAATATTTTATAGTTCAATTTCTCAAAAAAATTATCCTTTGGGCTTCGCTTTCAGCTTCGACCCAACAAGTCGGGCGAGTCCGAGATGCCCATTTGCTTCGTTATCAAAGGCTTGCGTTAATCTTGCCAGATTTTCAAATCTTTGTAATTCTTTAGCCTTTCACTCGAACCCCTGGCCCAGACCGATTAACCTTACTATATTGTCAATAAACTATCATCATTATGAAGCTTAGCCTATACTTTAAGTAATCACCGCGTCGCGACAGGGCGGGCCTTGAATCCTTGATCCCTTGGACCCTTTTTTATCAATGATGCCAACCACGTCGATACGCATAAGGACGATGCCGATAATAACCATGGGAATATGACCGCCCGAAGTTAAAGGAAAAGTTAGGAACAAACGGCCATCCCCACCATCCATAGTAATAAGCAGGAGGCGGTGGAGGTGGATAATACTGGACCACCGGAGGCGGAGAAGTACAGACTTCTTCAACAGTTTCCTTTATCATCTTTCCGTTTTCCCAAACCCGTTTTCGCACTTGCTGACAATTGGCGTTGTTCGATCCCTCGGGAATGGCTTCAACGGCATGTCCGTTTTTGTCATAATAAATCACAGGTTTGTCATAATAGGCTGCGTCTCTGGCTGCCTGATAATCCTGATCGACAGCATTGCCGACCAGGGCGCCAAGAATGGTTCCTGCGGCCAGTCCGATGAGGGTACCCTGAGTATTGCCCCCAATCGCCTGACCTATTAGAGCACCCATGCCGGCACCTGTTACCGCCCCTGCCTGGGTATTGTATCGGTCAGGGGGATAGTGGGCGCATGAGATAAGCAAAACAGATAAAATAAGAGTTAATATAACCATATGAATTTTCATCAGTAAATCCTTATTTTGTGTTAACATAATGATCATTCTCTGGTGCAAAATCCTTCTTATTTCACATCTTTGTTTTGCACGCTTTCTCTCATTTAGACGGTCAAGGATAAAAATAGTTTACCGCACGTGTTAATTTGACTGTAGTCAGAACTCTTTATTGGAGAGTAATTAATCGGCAACCAAATTAATTTGACGTTTTGGTTATTTCATCTCTTGACAAATTTTAGTTGGTCTGGCATTAAAACACAAAATTTGATTCAACATGTTTACAGTACCTCGGAACACGGTGAAATTCCGTGGCAGTCCCGCTGCTGTAATCCCGGCCTTTTGATTTAAAAAAAGGACCTTTTAAGCAAATTTTGCCACTGTTTCGTTTAAACGGAATGGGAAGGCTGCTTAAAAGGTGGGAGAGCCAGAAGACCTACTGTGATCATTGTTTGGGGACCAAATGGTAAATGGAACCCGTATCAGCCTTAATCAAAGGTCGATACGGGTTTTTTATTTTTAGGGGTGCAACCTACATATTTAAAAAAAGGAGAATACAATGAAAAAAGAAAAAATTATTGCCTATCGTCGTCGCTGCCGTAAAATCGGGACCGGCCTGTCACATTACATTTTACTTTCACCTAAAGAAGAAAAGAAAGAATAATGAGGTCGTTTTATGTCCAGTAAACACTGCTTAAAAGCAGCAACTCAAAATGCCAGGTATGCAAATACCGGGCACGGCCCTCAATTATCGGTTCTGGAAATCGGTCTTTCGGACAAAGTGGTGGTTGTCGAGCCGGATGTGGCTTTTTGGGCCATCATTGAAAAGAATTCTATTCATGAAGCGCTTGCAGGCTCATTAACCAAAAGACTTCAGGAGCAGGTTGAATCTTTTCAAAAAGAAATGGATTATTTACGTTTTGGGCTTAAACCTTCAGCAGCATACTTTAATCCAACGGAACGGTGTAATTTTAACTGTACATACTGTTATTTACCCGAGGAAATAAGACGTGAAGGTAAAACTATGACTGAAGAAAAACTATGCAATGGTTTGGAGCTTCTTCATCAATACTTCAAGGATACCATGTCTGAAGGTACAAAACCGCAGATAATATTTCATGGAAGTGAACCAATGCTGGCAAGAAATCAAATGTTTGAAGGAATAAGAAAATTCCATGATAAGTTTCATTTCGGTGTGCAGTCCAATGCCACGCTTCTGGATGATGACGCGATTTCATTCATGATGGATTATAATGTGGGCATCGGGATATCTCTTGACGGCCCTTCGCCGGACATTGCCGACAGTAGCCGGAAAAACTGGCAGGGAACCGGCGCCTTTAACAAGGTGGTAAAAGTGCTTGATAAACTCGTAAAATATCCGGCGTTTAACGTGATCACCACTGTGACATCTGCAAATGTCCATATACTACCGGAAATGGTAGATTTCTACCATGATCGAGGAGTGAGTGTGGTCATGTTCAATCCTGTAAGATGCACGCAAAAAGGCGGGGCTCAATTAAAACCCGATAATGACCGGATGTCTGAATATTTTTGTAAGGCCCTGGATCGTACCTGGGAGCTTTACAAAAACACCGGTCAAAAACTTGTGATTGCCAATTTTGCCAATGTGCTGGCCGGAATTGCAGGCCCCACCGGAAGACGCCTGATGTGTGACATATCTCCGTGTGGAGGGGGGCGCTGTTTCTTTGCAGTGTCTGCCAATGGGGATGTATCTCCGTGCAGCGAGTTTATCGGTTTTCATGAATTCAGCGGGGGGAACCTTTATCAAAACGATCTGCATTCAATTCTTAAGACAAAACCATTTGAAGATGTGACCCATCGAAAGGTTGAAAACATCGTTCCGTGCAGGAATTGTGTCATCCGCCACTATTGCGGCGCACCATGTCCTGCCGAAGTAAAAATGGTTTCAGGAGTTCTGGATGCACCGAGTCCTTATTGCGAATTTTACGAAGAACAGGTGCGATATGCATTTCGAGTTCTTGCACATGGCCGTGAAGATGCCTATTTGTGGGATGGTTGGAAAGATGAAACAGAGGTAACTTATAACTGGACTGTTTAATAATAATATGCGTTGCACCCCTATTGTTCAGTTTATGCTTCTGGAAGTCTAAATTCGATTACCGATTTGGCCAATACCCATCTAAGATCTCCGAGGCTTGAACATAAAACTGTGCACACATGCACATAGAAATGTGCAAGCCTTCACCTCTGTCTTCAATAAATCCAATAAAATCAATTCCGGATAAGTGGCATTGTTTTTGCTGAATTAATTGTATTTTTGCTTGTTTCTTTTAAACGCGTCAGGATTATAGTAGAAAATGCATATATGTCATTCGGCTAACAGATAACACACTGTGACACTTTTACATATCTAATATAACGCATTGAAAATAAATTATAATTGTGGTATGAGAAAGCACGCTCCACTCTATGCTCTTGGTAATGAAAAGGAAAACAATTTGAAAAAGAACACACTTAAATATCTCATTAATGTCACGCTTTTTATCGACATAACGTCGATAACGGTTTTGGGTTTTCTTCTGGGATTTGTGATTCCAAAAGGGCAGGGCTACTCCTCTCAAAAATATTTCTTAGGGCTACACCGTCATGACTGGGCGGACATCCATCTTTATCTGGCACTTTTACTTCTGCCGCTTTTAGTCTTTCATGTCTGGTTTAACTGGACATGGGTCGTTCAATCAACCAAACGTTACCTGGGAAATCATTGGAAGAATTTTCTCTGGGCCATTTCTTTTGCCTGGATCATTGTATTGATTGTGGGATGGTTTGCCGTAAAATTCTGAAGACTTTCGCCTTATCTCAACAAGGCAAAAGATCACATAAATCGGACCTATTTTAATTAATCCATTAAACCTTCAGCTAAGCTGAAGGTCCCAGCTTTGTTATGCTGGTATGTAAGTTTGTATTCACCGCCCATTCGCTTCGCTCATTAGAGGCACAGAGAACGCAGAGAATAATAATTTTTCCATTACCGTTGAGAGGACGGTAATGGAAAAGCACTAAGCAGCTTACGCTGCGGAAACGACAAAAAGCATCAATTCTTTGGTTGCAAGGTGCCAATACGGGCATTTTATTACCCGAAGAGTTGAGTCGTTTTGCTTTTCGGCGTCTCAGCGAAAAGCAAAAAAAAACCAAAAGCTCTGCGTCCTCTGTGCCTCTGCGGTAAATAAATTTTTAAAAGACCCATTTAGGGTCAACATCATGTCACCCTTTTTAGGGGTGGTTATTGACTCTTGGGATTGTTCCAACATATCTTCACCTAAACAGCGTAACATAAGGAAATCGAATGGTTAAAAAAGAAGATAAAAAATCAGAAAATAAGAAACACCACCACAGAGGAAAATCATCGGAAAATCGTCTAAATAAAGACATTATTTTAAGAGAGTTAAACATACGTTCCGGACAGACTATCCTTGATGCGGGTTGTGGAAATGGTTATATGTCCAAAGAATATTCAAAATTATTAAACAATACTGGAAAAGTGTATGCATTAGACCCTGACAAAGCAGCTATAGAAATACTTAAAGAAGAAACACAAGGAACGAATATCGAAACAATAGTGGGGGGCATAACCAAGAGGACTCAAATAGAAGATGCTTCCGTAGACCTGATTTATCTCTCAACTGTATTTCATGGGTTTTCCAAAGACGAAATAGACGGCTTTCAAAAAGAAGTAAAACGGATGTTAAAGCCTAATGCTATTCTGGCAATCGTGGAGATAATAAAAGAAGAAACACCTTTTGGACCTCCTTTGGATATCAGGTTCTCTCCAGAAGAGTTAAAAAAAACAATAACTTTGAATTCCAAATCCTTGGTGGAGGTTGGAGAGTACTTTTATATGCAGACTTTTGAGAATATAACCTGACATGAACGTTTCTTTAAGCGAAACAAAAAGAACACTTGATTCCTTGGATCCTTGAATCCATGCCCGAGGCAGGCAAGCCTCGAACCCTTTACTTTATATGATTGAAATATTATGCAAAAATCTTACACAAGACCAGGCCGACTCCTATGGATTGGTGCTGGATGCACATGCCCTGCCGTATTCCATGAAGAGATCCGGCAACGGCTGGGAAATTTGGGTTGATGAGACGATTCATGACAGAGCCCTGGAGCTTATCGAGCAATATATTGATGAGAATCCACATATTCCGATTCCGGATTCGCAGGAAACAGAAACGTATCATAAAACTTTTACAGGTATATGGGCAAGCCTGATTTTAATGGCATGCAGTATCGCCGTGAACATGTCCGGTAACGCAGATAAGATTGTCAGGGAATATGGTGCGTCTGCCTATGATATTCTACATGGAGAATTTTACAGAACCGTTACTGCTTTGATGCTGCATTCGGGTTACCCGCACTTGGCAGGCAATATGGCTGGAATCGCCATATTTGGCACTGCGGTGTGCAGCGTCACCGGGGCAGGTGTCGGCTGGTTAATGATTCTGTTAACCGGGATCTTGGGAAACCTGGCCAATGCGGTTTTATATCGATACGGTCATATTTCAATCGGCGCATCAACTGCTGTGTTTGGCGCTATCGGTATTATGGCCGCATATCAGCTAAGCAAAAAGATCAAAATCGCCGGTCAGCGGATGAAAGCATGGCTTCCTTTTGCCGGCGGCCTAGCCCTGCTCGGGTTACTGGGTTCAAGCAAACATTCGGATCTTACGGCACATCTGTTCGGCTTTATAGCGGGTATCTGCCTCGGACTTCTCTACGCCCTGTATCTTTGTTATCTTCTGGAAAAAAAACATCAGATATACTGTATGGGCGTTACAATCGGTACGGTTGTTTTATCGTGGGCTCGGGTACTATTTTCAACAAAACCATAAAGGAAAAAAACATGGCTGACGGAAAAATTGAAAAATTGGCAGTATTAATCGATGCAGATAATGCCCAACCGTCTATTATTGAAGGGCTATTATCGGAAATTGCAAAATACGGAACAGCCAATGTAAAAAGAATTTACGGCGACTGGACGGTGCCCGGCCTTAAGGGATGGAAGGAAGTTTTATTACAGTATTCCATTCAACCCATACAGCAGTTTAGATATACCTTGGGGAAAAACGCGACCGACAGTGCAATGATCATCGATGCAATGGACTTGCTTTACGCGGGTAAATTCGACGGATTCTGCATTGTATCCAGCGACAGTGATTTTACTAAGCTGGCCTCGAGGATCAGAGAGGCCGGTCTTGTTGTTTATGGATTCGGGGAGAAAAAAACGCCTGAAGCATTCGTTTCCGCATGTGACAAGTTTATATTCACTGAAGTGCTAAGATCCAAGGATGACGATACTGAGACGATTCGTCGCAAAACCACCCAGGAGCTTAAGCAAGATACGAAACTCGTCAATTTATTTAGAAACGCAGTCGAGGCATCTTCGGATGACAGTGGCTGGGCCCATCTTGGGGCTGTCGGCAGTAACATTGCCAAACAGTCGCCGGGGTTTGATCCGCGTAACTATGGTTACAGAAAATTAGGGGAACTGGTGGCAGCCACAAAGCTTTTTCAGATCGAAGAAAGATCAGTGGGTGACGGTTTCTCTAAGGCAATTTATTTAAAAGATAAAAGAAAGAAGGAAACAGATAAAGCCTGATCTTTATAGAAAAAAAATTATAATAACAAATATAATGAAAGGAAAACCCTATGTCAGAGTTTACCAATGTGACAATCGTTAAAGAAGCAAATATCTATTTTGAAGGTAAGGTTACGAGTCGCTCTATTTTATTTCCGGATGGGTCCAAAAAGACGCTTGGGATTATGCTTCCGGGCGAATATGAATTTAGCACCGACCAAAAGGAAATCATAGAGATTATCAATGGCGGACTGGAAGTGTTGCTTCCGGGATCTGAAACATGGAATTGGATTGAGGATGGAGAAACGTTTGACGTTCCGGCCCAATCTAAATTCGGACTGAGGGTTAAAAAAATAACGGATTACTGCTGTTCATTTGTGGGTTGAGTCGAGTTTAAACATACCAATGAAGCTCGCCGCAGCAAGCTGCGGGGTATCAAAATGGAATTCGCCGAAGCCAACCCGCCTTCGCTCTCGAGCTTCGGCGGGTCACCACGCCATTCATCCCTGCAGCAAGCTGCAGGGTATTCTGGCGAAGGCGAATAAAAGGTCATTCCGATCCCGCAAAAATATAGAGGTTTTACATTTTGGAGTCAGATGATTTACACCTGTTGTTATCAATAGATGGAGGATAATTATGTTTATCGATACAGATGAAACCAGAAAATTGAGACAAAAGTATAATTTGCAGATGCAACAGAGCGGAATCAAAACATTTCAAGACATGGACAGGATTGAAATGGAAGCTCTTGAAAGCGGAGATCTTGCACAAAAATACAAAGAACTTATTGCCTTGGGAATTAGTATATCAAAAGCCTGCTATGGCTGAATCGAGTATCACGTCAGCAGTGCTGTTGGCTTAGGCGTAAGTCGTCAAGAAATATTGGAAGCTACCGCAGTTTCAGTCGCATTATCCGGTGCTGTTGCAGATTGGCCTGCAAGATATGTTTTTAAGATATTGGAAGACATTGAAAAGGATGAAGCAGAAATGAAATAATATCTGAACTTTGCACGAGCCGGAGACTTTCATCTGCAACGTTATTAAGGGATCGCAATAGGCCACACTATGGATTCACCCTTAAATGCCTTGCCTATGAAAACCTCCAACTCGTGCAAAGTTCAGATAGTAATCTATCATCATATTATGTATTAATGGGCCTTATGGTTAAATTGAATTGTTGGGAATTCATGAAATGCGGACGGCAACCAGGCGGTGAAAAGGTGGACGAACTGGGTGTGTGCCCTGCTTCGATCGAAGCCAGGACAGACGGCATGAATTCCGGAAAAATGGGTGGGCGAGCATGCTGGGCCATTACCGGAACCTTTTGCGATGGCGAGGTTCATGGAGAGTTTGCATCGAAGATGTGCGAATGTCTTGATTGTGAATTCTACCGCATTGTCGTACATGAGGAAGGCCTGGGCTACCAGGGCGCGAAGAAGATCCTGGATCGATTGAATAAGATTCTTACGAAGGATTGAGTTTTTAAAAATAGAATATGTTAATCTTGCCGGTTATCCGGGGTTATGCCTCTGTATTTTACGTCTGCTAAAGAAAGGGAGTAATGGAATGAACGATGCTCAATACTGGATCGATATGCTTGACCTTGAACCCCATGGGGAGGGTGGATATTTTAAAGAAACATATCGTTCTGCTGAACATATCGACAAGCACGCATTGCCTGAACGATTCAGCGGCGACCGGTCCTTTTGTACGGCGATCTATTTTCTTCTTCATAATAACGATTTTTCAGCATTTCATCGCATCAATCAGGATGAATTGTGGCACTTTTATATTGGTGATCCCTTGATTATTCATATCATCGATTGGCGAGGAAATTACTCGCAGATAAAGCTGGGCATGAATTTGGACAACGGTGAGGTGTTCCAGACAATGATTCCACATGGATCATGGTTTGGTGCAAACTTTCAATCGCCGGACTCATTTGTTTTAGTGGGCTGTACGGTTGCGCCTGGTTTCGATTTTGCTGACTTTGAAATCGCAGAGCGCAATGTTCTTGTTAATCTTTTTCCTGAGCATCGGCAGATTATCGAGCAGTTGACGAGATAAAATAAAATTGTAAATTTTGCATAGCCCACAAAAAGTTCGTTCCATTTTTTTGGAGGAGATTAAATGAAAAAGCCTGTATTCTTCAATATAAAAGAGTCATAAAATATCATTGGAGGCATTAAATATACAATGACAAATTCTATCGACAGCAGCTACTTTATTGAACTGGCTGAAAAAAATCCCGAAGATGTTTGCCGGCTCGCATTATGCGATTATGATCCCATAGCAAAAGGGTTTCGAATAACCGTTTGGGGTGAAGATTACGGCATCTATCCCCACGAGTCCAAAATAATGCGGCTTCAGGAGAATAACCCGGATGTAGGTCATTTATTAGGACTTTTCATTATCTATTATCTGTTAAGATCAAAGGATATAAGCATCAGCAAAGAATGGATATCCGAAAAAGATATTCCCGGCGGCCCTACGTTTTTTCGTGGACCACACAAAATACCCACCCATATCATCGAAGAGCGATATGAAAACAATATTGAAGAATTCAAAGAAGTATGTGAGCAACTTGATGGAATTCCGCTGGACATGGCAGATGTCGCTTATGCTTTCGAAATAACACCGCGTATTCCTGTGGCCGTTCAATTTTGGGAAAGGGATGATGAATTTCCGGCTGAAGCAAAAATTTTGTTCGATAAAACCATTGCCGAACAGTTGGCCCCGGATATCGTATTTTGTTTGACCGTTGAAATTTGTAGAAGGATAGGGGATCGGTGAAGTACTGAAAAGTGCGAATCCTTCTCGACATTTATTACTGATATGCTGACTTTGATATCAAAACAGCAAAAGTTACAAGTGCCTAAAGTGAGCTAAAGTGAGCTAAAATTAAGGATTTTTTAGCCAATTATATATTAATGACAGCGCGTTAGCGCTACCTCAACTTTAGGCACTTTAGATCACTTCAAACTTTAGGCACTTGTAAGAAAGTTTCGGTAACATATCCATTGGTAAGTGTAATACAGAATATCATTATTAAGTAAGTAACTTTTATAGAATCAACCTCTTGGATGGTATTTTTCATGAATCTGTCTGAGATGGTCGCGGGCAACGTGGGTATAAATCTGGGTGGAAGAAATATCAACATGGCCAAGCATCACCTGAACGGTTCTCAAATCGGCACCGCCTTCGAGAAGGTGGCTGGCAAAAGAGTGCCTCAAACTGTGCGGCGTGACTTTTTTTTTGATTCCAGCCTGTTTCACATACTGTTTTAAAAGCTTCCAGAAACCCTGGCGGGTCATCGGCTTTCCGGCTCTTGCAACAAAAAGATGTTTACTAATATGATTTTTTAAAAGCAATGGCCTGGAATTATTGATGTAGTCTTCAATTTTATTTTTTGCATAGAGGCCGAAAGGTACGATCCTTTCCTTTGATCCTTTTCCCATAACCCGGACAAAACAGGCTTCAAGATTTACTTCAAGAAAATTAAGGTTTACCAGCTCTGAAACCCTTAGACCGGCGGCATAAAGAAGCTCGAGCATGGCGGAATTTCTTTTTCCCAAAGGTGTGTTAATATCTGGAATGTTTAAAAGAAGGTTAACCTCTGAAACGGAAAGTACGTCCGGAAGTTTAAGACCGCTTTTGGGAAGATCTACGAGTTTGGCGGGATCGAACTCGAGAATTTTTTCTTGGGCAAGGAATTTGTAGAATCCCCTCAAAGTGATGAGATGTCTTGCACATGATTTTGATCCTAAACCGGATTCTCTCAAAGCGATCAGGTGTTTTAATATCAGGGGCGTATCAGCCTGCGTGATGTCTTTGACCCCTTTTTGATTAAGAAATTCGAGGTATTTGGATAAATCACTGCTGTACGATTCAATGGTTTTTTCCGAAAGCCCTTTTTCGAAAACCAGATAATTTATATATTGATCCACAAAAATGTCCAACGAAGCCATGGTGATCACCTTAATTCAATTTATAAAAGGGAGTCAAATTGTTTTCCAGAGTAAATGCATTGGATTCCCAATACACAGAAGAACGCTCCACGACGGCGTATATCTCTTTCCAACCGACTGAAACTTGTGCTTAAGCACCCGTAAGCCCGAGCCGTTCCTGAGTTATTTAGAACCATTTATGTCTAAATTGTCGCATTGATTGTTTTAGCCATCATTTCATTCGGTTCGGGCTAACGCGTGCTAAAGCCCTTCAGACAGTCAGACGGTTTCCAAGAGAAACACGCCGTCGCTTCGCTGTACCGAAATCATATGCATTTGTCCTAATTGTTTTGCAAGGATTTCACTCTAAATGAGCGAAAAATATTCCTTCCTTTTTTGGGAGGTTCTGATAAAGATTGAAAGGTGAAGTCTAATGGAGGAAAATGAAAATGAAAATTATGATCACCGGTGATAAAGGACAGCTCGGCGCTGACTGCACCAAAATTCTTGGTGAAACCCATGAAATATTGGGTGTTGATATAGATGAGGTGGATATTACTAAACTGTCGGACATAGAATTGTTAGTTCAACAATTCTCGCCGAATATTATAGTTAATTGTGCCGCATATACCCGGGTCGATGATTGTGAAATCGAAAAAGAGTTGGCTTGGAAAGCGAATGTAACAGGAGCTGAAAATCTTGCAAAATGCGTGGACAAACATGGCGGTCGTCTGATTCATATTTCAACCGACTATGTCTTTGACGGTCAAAAAAAGGTGCCGGAACCGTATGTGGAAATGGATGTACCAAATCCGCTTTCTTATTATGGGATTACCAAACTCGAAGGTGAAAAAGCCATCAAAAAGGCCACAAATAGGTTTGTAATCCTCAGAACGGCATGGCTGTATGGTATCAATGGCCACAATTTTCTCAAAACAATGCTAAAACTATCCCTTAGGAGTTCCGATAATAAGATAAAAGTGGTGAATGACCAGTTCGGATCACCGACGTGGACGTATCGGCTGGCGCTTCAGATTGAAAGACTCGTTGAAACCAATGATCAGGGGATCTTTCATGCAACTGCACAAGGATATTGTACATGGTATGAATTGGCCGTTTATTTTCTTAAAAAAATGGATGTTCCTCATACCATAATTCCATGCACAACCGAAGAATATCCGACGCCCACCGCAAGGCCCATGAATTCAATTCTTGAAAACCGAAATCTCGAGGAAAAAGGAATGAATATCATGGCAGACTGGAAATCTGATGTTGATAAATTTGTTTTAAGTTTTCGTGAGGTTTTGTTAAGAGAAATAGAAAAGGAAACGTAAGCTGATGAAAAATATGTTGGTTACTGGCGGATGTGGGTTTATCGGCGCAAATTTTATTAGGTATCTGTTAAATGAATCCGATTATGCCGGCCGTATCATAAATGTTGATCATCTAACTTACGCCGGGAATCCGGAAAATCTGGCGGACATTGAAGCAGATTATCCCGAGCATTATATTTTTATCCAGGCCGATATATGTGATGGAACCCGGATGGCGAAAATATTTGCAGATTATCACATCGACAGCGTATGTCATTTTGCGGCTGAGTCTCATGTAGACAGATCGATTGTAAAACCGGACGCTTTTATACAGACCAACATTGTCGGAACATTTAACTTGCTGGAGTCGGCAAGATCACGGTTGGATTACATGATACGCTTTCACCATATCAGTACAGACGAGGTCTACGGCAGCCTTGGCAGTCAAGGGGTTTTTACGGAAACAACGCCGTATAAACCCAACAGCCCGTATTCCGCTTCCAAGGCATCTTCGGACCATCTGGTGCGTGCATACCATAAGACTTACGACCTGCCGATGACCATATCCAATTGCTCAAACAATTACGGTCCCTACCAGTTTCCGGAAAAACTTGTTCCACTGATCATCCTTAATGCCATGGAAGGAAAAGCCTTGCCGGTTTACGGAGACGGTGGAAATGTCAGGGACTGGCTTTATGTCAGAGATCACTGCACTGCCATCTGGAGGATTATGAAACATGGGAAAAACGGAGAAACCTACAATATCGGCGGCAACAGCGAAATGGAGAACATCAAGCTCGTTGAAATGATTTGTGATGTTCTGGATGAAATGAGCAGATTACCCGATAACCGGAGCCGAAGGGATTTGATTACATTTGTTAAAGACAGACCCGGCCACGACCGCAGATATGCCATCGATTTCGGCAAATTGAGTCGGGAGTTGAGCTGGTTTCCGGAAGCCTCTCTTGAAGCCGGAATTCGTGATACCATAACATGGTATATGGACAATCAAAAATGGGTAGAGCGGGTAAAAAGCGGGGAATATCAAACCTGGATTAAGACACATTATTGCTAACTACATGCATTTGTAAATACGGAGCTGATATTAATGAAAAATGAAACCATTCTGGTTGTAGGAGGTGCCGGATATATCGGCTCTCACATGGTAAAAGATCTGCTTGATGCGGGACATGATGTGATTACTTTGGACGACCTTTCTACGGGCCATCGCGACCTTGTGCCCGGGGGAACATTCATGGAAGGCGACCTTGGTGATAAAGAGATGCTCAATCAGTTGTTTTCATCACACAGTATTTCCGCTGTCATGCATTTTGCGGCTTTTTCACTTGTTGGTGAATCCGTGGAAAATCCCCTGAAATACTATCATAACAATCTGGCCGCAACCACAGCGCTACTGAGTGCAATGATTCAACATGGTGTCAAACGGTTTATTTTTTCTTCTACGGCTGCGGTTTATGGAGAACCAATGGAAATCCCGATAACTGAAAAACATCCGTGTAATCCAACAAATCCATATGGCGCCACCAAAATCGCTGTCGAAAGGATGCTTCATGATTGCGATTCGGCCTATGGGTTAAAATATACCAGCCTGAGATATTTTAATGCTTCGGGTGCGGATGAATCCGGTACTATCGGAGAAAGACACACCCAAGAAACCCATCTTATTCCTCTGGTTTTAAAAGTCGCTACCGGTGAGCGGGAGAACATCAGCATATTCGGGACAGATTATCCCACACCTGATGGGACATGTATCAGAGATTATATCCATGTCAGTGATTTAACCCAGGCGCATTTACTGGCGCTAAAAGCACTTTTATCAAATGGGAAGAGTGCTGTTTATAACCTGGGAAACAACCAAGGGTATTCGGTTCGAGAGGTGGTTGAGTTGGCTAAAAATTTAACCGGCAAAAAGATACCGGTTATTGAAGCTGATAGAAGGCCGGGTGATCCGGCAAGACTCATCGCAAGTTCTGAAAAAATAAAAACATCACTTGGATGGAAACCCAAATACGAAAATCTGGAAACGATTATCAAAACAGCCTGGGTATGGCATCAAAAAGAGGCAGCTAATCCGAATCGTTCATGAAAAATTTCGAGAGGAAGTTTTGTTAGTAAGGAATTCTGTCAATTATATAAAATTAGCGGGGCAAAGCGACGCCATAACTTTCCCGATAAATACGGGATAAATAGGCACCCCAGAGAAATAGGCTTTGCATTTCACGGGGTAAACTTTAGCTCACTTTAGGCACTTCTAACTTGTCTGGTTTGCAGGAGACAAAAAGTGATCAAAAAACATACCATACTGGTTGTTGCCGATGAGGAATTTTTTATAGAGAACATTCAGCGCGTGTTGTCAGATGAAAACTGTAATGTTATTGCCGCCTCCAGAGGTCAAAAAGGGCTTGATATATTGAAAAAACAGCAAGTCAGCATGGTGATTAGTGAGTATAAATTACCGTTGATGAACGGGCTGGAATTTTTGGAAAAGGTGAGAATCATCTATCCGGACATATTGACCGTCATGGTGACGGAGCATGCAGATATTGAACTGGCCGTAAAGGCAATCAATGAGGCGGGTGTGTACAAATTCCTATTAAAGCCGTTAGATGACATTGATTTCAAAAATACGATTAAAAAAACTCTGGAATCATTTCAGGTGATTAAAGAACGGGATGTGTTGATTCGAAAGGTAAAGACCCACGAAGCCATGCTGAAAGATCTTGAAAAAAGATATCCCGGCATAACCAAAGTGGAAAAAGACGAAGACGGTTACATTTTACCCAATGACTGAAGCAGGAGGCAGCACTCTGTAAATACGCACGAAATGTTCCGTTAAAGTATAAGCCTTTTCAGGCCGATAGTAACAAGCAAAAAACGGCGAATCATGACATTTTGTAGTCACTAAAAATTAAAATCCCTTAATATCCATATTCCCGCTTATGAAAAATAAATACAATGTATATCCGATTCTCTTGGCAGGCGGATCTGGAACACGCTTGTGGCCTGTATCGAGACAACTTTATCCCAAACAGCTCGTTAAATTTATTGGCGAGGATTCACTGATCCAAAGTACCATCAAAAGGCTGACGCCCACTCTAAATATGGAAAATATCCGTATCGTCTGCGGAAAAGACCATGTTCACGAAATCGCAAGGCACATGGAAGAGATGGGGATCCCCGCCAAAAATAAAATCCTTGCAGAACCCTGCGGGCGCAATACCGCCCCCGCCATTCTCTTGGCCATGCTCCAGGTAATGAATAAAGAGGACGATGCCGTATTGTGTATCTTTCCTGCGGATCATGTTATCCGAGATGAAGGTGTATTTCATGAAAAATTGGAATCAGCAGTAAAACTGGCGGAAATGGGATATATTGTGACATTTGGAATAACGCCGCATTATCCCGAAACCGGTTATGGTTATATCGAAGGCGCCGGAGAAATAGCGTTTGGGGCGCTTTCTGTAAAAAGATTTGTTGAAAAGCCTGACCTGAAAACCGCCGAGCAATATATTGACGCGGGTAATTATTTTTGGAACAGCGGGATGTTCACCTTTAAAGCTTCGGTAATGATTCAGGAATTAGGTGTTCACCATTCTGAGCTACTTAATAAAATGAAACAATTGCCTTTAGGGGAAACCCTGGTTTCCCTGGAAGATTACCAAAAACTGCCGAACATTTCCATTGACTATGCGGTTATGGAAAAAACGGATAAAGCGGCTGTTTTACCTTCAGATTTTGGTTGGAGCGATATTGGGTCATGGAAATCTCTTTATGATTTCAACCCAAAGGATAAAAACGGTAATGTCATCGATGGCGACGTTATTACAGAGAACACTCGAAATTCTTTAATCATCGGACATGAGCGCCTGATTGCAACCAACAAAATAAAAAACATGGTTGTTGTGGAAACGTCTGACGCTGTTTTTATTTCTGATATGGAAAACAGCCGTGATGTTAAATCTGTCGTTGAAAGGCTGAAGGAAAAGGGGAGAAAAGAATACCAAAGCCACAAGACATCATACCATCTATGGGGAACCTTAACCGCTCTGGAAGAAACGCCTGATTTCAGCGTCATCAGGCGCGTCATGTATCCCGGCTCAAAATGTGAAATTACAACCGATGGTTCAACTTGCAAACATCTCATCGTGATTAAAGGCGTCGCCAAATTAACAACCAATAGACAGAGCAGACCCCTCAGTGCAGGGCAAGCCTCTGTGCTGACAGGAGATGAGATGGTTATACTGGAAAACACCGGTGATGAAGCTCTAATTGTCATTGGCGTTAAAGCAAATTCAATACGTTAGGATCTACAACCGTTAAAGCTAAAGGACGAGAATATGAGCGATAAAAGTGAAGCATGCTTAAAGTTGCTGGAAATGATCGATGAAAAAACAGCTGTCATTGGAATCATCGGCCTGGGCTATGTCGGGCTACCCTTGGCCATTCATTTTGGACGGAAAGGTTTTGCTGTTATCGGGTTCGATCTTGATTCAAAGAAGATCGACAAACTCCTTCATGGAGAATCCTATATCAAGCACATTTCTCCTGAATCGATCAAGGAAATGATCGATGCCAAACAATTTGATGTGACCATCGATTTTAGTCGTCTTCGCGAGGCGGATTGCATATTGATCTGTGTTCCGACGCCGCTTACGGAAAAGATGGAACCGGACTTGAGCTACCTTTTACAAACAACGGAGACCATTGCCGAAAATTTGCGAAAAGGACAATTGATTGTGCTGGAAAGTACCACCTATCCCGGGACCACCCAGGAGATGCTTCTTCCCCGCCTTGCCTCAAACGATATGAAGGTCGGGGAGGACTTTTTCCTGGCGTTTTCCCCGGAAAGAGAAGATCCTGGAAATAAAAAATATACGGCCTCGAATATACCCAAAGTGGTGGGAGGGATTACCCCATCCTGCCTGGAGGTTGCCTGTGCGATGTATAACGCCATCACCCGGGTCGTTCCCGTTTCTTCTACCCAGACCGCTGAACTGAGCAAGCTTTTGGAAAACACGTTTCGTTCCGTAAATATTGCTTTGGTGAACGAACTGAAAATACTTGCACATAAAATGGGCATAGATCTTTTTGAAGTGATCGAGGCTGCTGCCACAAAGCCTTTTGGTTATACCCCCTTTTATCCCGGGCCCGGTCTGGGGGGGCATTGCATCCCCATTGACCCCTTTTATCTTGCTTGGAAAGCCAAGGAATTTGATTTTTCAACCCGTTTTATCCAGCTTGCCGGAGAAATCAACGTTTCCATGCCGTATTATGTGATTGAAAAAACAATGGAGGCACTCAATAACCATCGGAAAAGCCTCAATGGCAGCCGCATTCTGGTTCTTGGTGCTGCCTATAAAAAAGATGTTGATGATGACAGAGAGTCTCCGGGGTATGCCATTATGAAAATGCTTTTGGAAAAAGGTGCTGTTGTAAAATACAATGATCCTTGGATACCCAAACTGCATACGACCCGGAAATATAATTTTCAAATGGAATCGACGCCCATTACCCCGGAGTTGCTTGCCGGCATGGATGCCGTCATCATCATTACCGATCATAGTGACTATAACTTTGCCGAAATTGTCGAATACTCCAATCTGGTGATCGATACCCGTAATGCGACCAAAGGGATAAAAGAAAACAGAGAAAAAATCGTCATGGCATAAGAGGAGGAGGGAAGGGTGCACATGAAAGGAATAATTTTAGCCGGTGGTTCAGGAACCCGGTTGTATCCGATTACCCGTGTTGTCAGCAAACAACTTTTACCGGTCTATGACAAACCGATGATCTATTACCCCCTGTCTGTTTTGATGCTGGCAGGCATCAGGGATATCCTTCTTATTTCCACGCCTGAGGATTTGCCTTTGTTTAAAAAACTCCTTGGAGACGGTTCACAACTGGGGCTGTCGTTTTCTTATGAAGAACAGCCTCGACCCGAAGGTCTGGCCCAGGCCTTTATCATCGGTAAATCATTTATCGGGAAAGATCCGGTGTGTTTGATTCTTGGAGACAACATATTTTATGGACACAGCCTTACTGATATTCTAAAACGTGCAGTTCAACTTAAAGATGGCGGTTTGATTTTCGGGTATCTGGTCAAAGACCCAAATCGTTACGGCGTTGTAGAATTTGATGAGCATAACAATGTCATCGGCATCGAGGAGAAGCCCAAGAAGCCAAAATCGAATTATGCGGTACCAGGCCTTTATGTCTATGATAATGATGTGATCAATATTGCCGCCAATCTAAAACCCTCTGCCAGGGGAGAACTTGAAATTACAGATGTTAACCTTGAATATTTGAAAAAGGGCCGGCTCAAGGTTGAACTTCTTGGAAGAGGATTTGCCTGGCTGGACACCGGGACCCAGGAAGCCCTTCAACAAGCTGCCAGTTATATCCAGGCCATTCAGGAAAGACAGGGACTTAAGGTATCGTGCATTGAAGAAATCGCATATGACCTCGGTTACATCTCTAAGGAAGAACTGGCGAACTTTGCAGCCAGCATGGCCAAAAACGAATACGGCCAGTATCTTATGCGATTAATCGCTGAAGAGGAAAATAATATCCCGACAATTTAATTATACCTGAAGCGTCAAGGTGTTTCAAAAGGCCAAGATGTTACAAAGACACAAAATCCCCGGGCCCTTTGGCCCCGCATTCTTTATTCTTTATCCGCGACACCGGCTTCTTCAAAGGTCAACACTTCATTAAAAACACGAACCGCACCTTCAATGATACTCATTGCTAACGCACCGCCGGTACCTTCGCCCAGTCGCATGCCTAAGTCGAGGACAGGTTCTATCCCTATAAATTTCAGCATATTTCGATGGCCTGTTTCCTCTGAACAGTGTCCTGCAATCATATAATCTTTTACATGATGACAAAGGGAGTATGCAATTAGAGCTCCGGCTGTGGAAATAAAACCGTCAATGACAACAGGACGACGGTGGAACGCGGCCGCGAGAACACATCCGGCGATACCGCCAATTTCAAAACCGCCGACTTTGGCCAATACATCCAGCCCGTCAAGGGCGTTCGGTTGATTGATCTGAATTCCTTTTTTTACCGTTTCCAGCTTTATTGAAAATCCTTTCTCATCAACCCCGGTTCCACGACCGACCATTTCTTTTGGGCTTATGCCGGTGATCACGCTTCCGATGGCAGCGGATGGTGTGGTGTTGGCAATGCCCATGTCTCCCGTACCCAGCAATTCAATGCCTTCATCAAAGAGATCGGTGGCCAGTTGGAATCCGGTTAAGATTGATTTTTCAGCATCCTGATGTGTCATGGCCGGCCCTTTTGCCAGATTTGCTGTCCCCGGAGCAATTTTTCGTAAGATCAACCGATCTCCGCCATCCAGTGAATCCGGATTGAGTTCAGGGATAATCCCCATATCCACTACCCACACTTCTGCACCCACGTGTCGAGATATGGCGTTAATACCTGCGCCGCCCCTTAAAAAGGTTTGAACCATTGCACCGGTTACCTCCTGTGGATAAGCGCTGACACCTTCATCTGCCACACCGTGGTCGCCGGCCATAATCAAGATGGCTTTTCGGTTCATTGAAGGCTTCAGGGTCTTTTGGATTCCGCAGAGTTGTTCTGAAATGTCATGCAGCCTTCCCAGGGCACGGGTGGGCATAACCAGTTGAGCTGTCCGGTCGCGGGACTTTTGAATCCATTCTTCTTCAACCGGCTCAATTCTTGTTATAATTTCTTCCAGTTCCATGTGATTTGCTCCTTTTACGTTATTTGCAAAAAAAATCCCCAAGCACTAAACCGAATTTCTCACAACAAAAATAATATTTTCATGAGAGTTCGGGTTAAACGCTTGAGGATTTACCATCTCCTCAGAAACAAAACTTAAATGGCAGGTCTTCTGACTACCCCGCGCATTTATCTGCCTTCCCATCCTGATTTTACAGGACAGTGACGTTACTATGATAAAAGCGTTCTCTTTCTTCCAGAAAAGAGGGGGGTCACAGCGGCGGGTCCGTACCGGATTTTCACCGGTTTCCCTATTATGCCCTTTTAGGGCACCATCAAGTTAGTGACCATCCAGAAACGGCATTTTTAGCCTCAGACCATCGTTCTCGCTCTTTTGCAATCCTCGACGTAGCGTCACTACGACTGCGGTTGTAAAAGCGCTGCGGCCTTGGTCTGAATCAAAAACTACCATTTCTGGATGGTCACAAGTTGATATCCATGCAAATTAGATAACTAAAAATTTAATGTCAAGATCTTTTACAAACGAAACTTTCCGGCTCTTTATTTAAATATAAAGAAGCAAAAGCGTAATCCACACGATTCCTAACCAAATCAGAGAAGAAAGCATCATCAGATCACAGGCTTTTTTGATATGATCCGCAGTTGGTTTGCCAAAATATGCACCAATATATGGTTTTGAAATCAGGTCTTCGTTATAGGTGCTTGGCCCGCCGAGCCTAATCCCGAGCGTTCCCGCAAAGCCGGCTTCAGGATAACCGGCATTGGGACTGGTGTGGTTGGCGCCTTCAGTCACCGCGATTTTAAAGGAGCGAGCTCCTTTGCCGCTAAGGATTTGAGCGGTAATTGCGATGATAAAAATTGAGAGACGGGCAGGGATATAGTTCGCAATATCGTCAATTTTGGCTGCTGGCATTCCAAATCGTTCATATTTTTCATTTTTATAGCCCACCATTGAATCTAAAGTGTTGATCATTTTGTACGCCATTGCAAGAGGTGCACCTCCGATGGCAGCAAAGAATAAAGGCGAAATAACACCGTCCACAAGGTTTTCTCCCACTGTCTCCACCGCAGCCTGGGCAACCTGGCTTTCATTAAGTTTGTCGACATCTCTTCCAACAATCAAGGCGATTTTATTTTTTGCATCCTGAAGTTGGCCTTTTTTCAGAGAACGATATACTTCCATGGCGGAAATTTCCAAAGAACGTGCTGAAATCGAATAATAGATGATAAGTATTTCAATACCGGTTTTGGCAAAAGGGTGAATTATTTTAGCAGCTGCAACGAGCAAGAACGTTATGCACCATGTACCCGCAATCAGTGATATGGAAAAAAATACGCCCGACAGGGTAAGTCTTGTGGGTAATTTTTTGAAAAACGGCTCCAAAGCAGTTATGGCTTTTCCCATCCAGCGTATGGGATGGGGTAAATGTATGGGATCTCCCAAAAAAAGATCCAGTACAAAGGCTGCGGGTAGGATGTAGAGTGAAATTGTGAAATCCATTTTTATCTAAGACTTGAGTCCTGCACCTTGAAACCTGTAATTAATAGCTAATGATCAACAATGTCCCGCAGTTTTTGTGTGAGCATTTGGTTGATTTCAGATGTTTTTAAAGAAATCCTAATAAACTCATTGGAAAGCCCCACAAAATTGGAACAGTTTCTAATGAGAATCCGTTCCTGAGCCAGTGCAGCACATACACCTTCTGCTGTCATATTGTTAGAAAGCTTTCCGAGTATAAAAGACGTTGTGCTCGGAAACAATTTTAAGCAAGTCGTATCTGCAAAAGCCTCGGACATTTTATTTCTTTCAATCTCTATAAATTTTACGGTTTGTTGTATAAAAGCATTTACTTGTTTTTTATGCTTCATCAGATAATTCACCGCAGCCTGAGCAAGACTGTTTACCGTCCAAGGGAGTAGAGAAGGTTTAAATTTATCGATGACATTCAACGATGAAATTAAAAATCCGATTCTTAAACCCGGGATTCGAAATATTTTTGACATTGAATTTAGAATCAAAACGTTTGGAAGATCAAATTGGATCATACTGTGTTGAACATAATCATCGACAAACGGCAGGTAAGATTCATCGATGACAAAAAAAACTTCAGGATACATTCGACAGAGGCGATGAAGATCCGAGACGTCG
>Ga0307425_1000491_pt1 | contig 24921 bp, 18 predicted proteins | sample SalMarWE160330MG_FD_202152 | JGI IMG/M metagenome (GOLD analysis project Ga0307425, IMG submission 202152) | Salt marsh sediment microbial communities from the Plum Island Ecosystem LTER, Massachusetts, United States - WE1603-30 | ecosystem: Environmental > Aquatic > Marine > Intertidal zone >...
TTGATCAAAGACGGCAAGGCATACGTTTGTGATCTGAGCACTGATGAGATCAGGGAGTACCGTGGCACTTTGAGAAGGCCGGGCAAGGAGAGCCCTCATCGCACTCGTTCGGCTGATGAGAACCTGGAACTCTTCGAACGTATGCGTGGAGGCGAGTTCGAAGACGGGTCACGGGTGCTCAGGGCAAAGATCGATATGGCCTCTCCGAATTTGAATATGCGTGATCCCGTCATATACCGGATTTTACACATGCCTCATCACCGGACTGGCGACAAGTGGTGCATCTATCCTATGTACGACTTCACCCATTGTCTTTCGGACTCCATCGAAGGGATAACCCATTCCCTTTGCACACTGGAATTTGAGGACCATCGCCCGCTGTACGATTGGGTGCTTGACGAGTTGAACACAGCATGTCATCCGCAGCAGATCGAGTTTGCGAGACTTAACCTGAGCTATACGGTGATGAGTAAGCGCAAGCTCCTGGATCTTGTGGAAAAGGGGTACGTGAATGGCTGGGACGACCCACGTATGCCCACAATATCCGGCCTCAGAAGGCGGGGCTATACACCGGAGGCTATCCGGAACTTTTGCGAGCGCATAGGTGTAGCCAAGAGGGATAGCACAATAGATCTAGCGTTACTTGAGCATTGCCTACGAGAAGACCTCAATAAACGCGCCCCGCGGGTAATGAGTGTTCTTCGTCCCCTCAAGGTCGTAATAGAAAACTATCCAGAGGGAAAGGTAGAGGAATTAGAGGCCATAAACAATCCCGAAGATCCGGATATGGGGACGCGCAAGGTGCCCTTTTCACGCGTGCTCTACATCGAAAAGGAGGATTTTCGGGAAGAACCCCCCAAAAAGTTTTTCCGCCTGGCACCTGGCAGAGAGGTGCGGCTACGATATGCCTATTTTATCAAGTGCGTGGACGTGATTAAGGATAAGCAGACCGGTGAGGTAATAGAGCTTCACTGTACCTATGATCCGGAGACACAAGGCGGTTGGGCGCCTGACGGGCGAAAGGTCAAGGCAACCTTGCACTGGGTCTCTGCTCCGCACTCTCTCGACGCCGAAGTTCGGCTTTATGATCACCTGTTCACAAAACCAAACCCAGCGGACGAAAAGGAAGGGCCTGATTTCAAGGCCCATTTGAATCCCGGCTCACTTGAAATCTTGAAATCGTGCCGTGTTGAGCCTGGCCTGTCTGGTGCCTTGCCCGGAAGCCGATACCAGTTCGAGAGGCAGGGCTATTTCTGCATGGATCCGGTCGATTCTTCTGCGGGGGCACTGGTATTCAACAGGACGGTATCGTTACGTGATTCTTGGGCAAACATCGCCAAGAAGGGTTAGAGGCCTTGAATTCCCTTGCAACCTTTTCCTGAGGTTCTATCTGCTTCAGGTAATAGTAAAAGGCCCGGCTCACATCAAAAGGGATAGACCCTGCCCAGATACGGAAGCACCCTCTCTGACGCCCGCCTCCTCCAGCATATCAATGAGCTCAAACACATGTTCCCGCATACCATCTGACTTGTGTTTCCGCTGGTCATGTATCTGCGGGGGCCGTTAAGGGTGACCTGTGCTCGTTTTACCTTCAATTCCACGAGTCTCTCTACGATATATCGTCTCTCACTTTTTCATTTCTCAATAGCTGAGTCAAGGACGTAGACCCGGATTCTTAAAAGTTTCCTTATCCCACGTGGTTAACTAAAAGTGTGTAAATTTTTACCAAAAAGTGGAATATGCGTCCATAGTATACCCTGTCTTTTAGGGTGTTTTTTATCTGCACCCTCGGGCAAAAAAATATAACATATTGAAATATCATATATTACGCTTGACCAAGGAATCTCGCATGGTTTTTGCATACATTGTATAACTATCTGTATATACATAATATAATTCAGCTAAGGGGAAGAATTTCCGGGATGAGTAATTTAGATAAACTTTCGAACGGGCACAGTGTCACATCGCGTTTGTTTCAATTGATCTCAAGTATGGGTGAAATGGAACAGCAAACCGTGCTGAATGAGCTGGAAAAAAGGCGAGAGAGGGGCAAAAGGATTCACTCAAGGAAGCCCTTTTTTATGTTCGTAAACTACGCGACTCAGGATCTTACGTACAACGATTTCATCCAAAACATAAGCGCGGGCGGCGTATTTATTGAAACCCACATGCCATTCTCGGTTGGGCAGGAGGTAGTACTCACCTTTCCACTCCCGAACTACCTGGAACATATCAAGATTACGGGGGAGGTCGTAAGGATCAGCATACAGGGAATAGGCGTGAGGTTTAAGAACGTTGGCCGAAAAGAAAAGACCAAACTTGAATCCCTCCTGGCAATGATCTAGCCCATTTTGAATCGAGCCATAGTTTTTTTGAACGGGCCGGAAGTGGCCTCAAAGTTTTTGAGAAGATAAGATGAGACATGGATAGTCTTGACAAGTCAGAGACATATCAATAGAATTCCTTTCCTTTAGAAAAGTTATCACCGATTCAACCAAAAGAACCTTTCTCCTGAACACGACACCTCAAAGGACATGGCTGTGCGTAAGAAGAAACCAAACAGACGGACGATTGGTTTAGCGCTCGGCAGCGGTTCCGCCCGCGGTTGGTCACACATCGGTGTAATACGTGCCCTTGCTGAAGCGGAGATCAAGCCTGATATCGTAGCCGGCACATCCGTAGGCGCCCTTGTCGGCGCATTTTGGGTCAGCGAGCATCTCGATGCATTTGAGTCGTGGATCACACGTCTGAACCGGATTGATTTCTTGCGATATCTGGACTTCGGGCTTCTTTCTCGGGGCGGATTTGTCCATGGCAAAAGGCTAATGGATTTTTTCCATGAGTACATTGGGGGGCTGAAGATTGAGGATCTTCCCAGGCCTTTTGCCGCGGTCGCCGCTGATCTGACAACCGGACGAGAGGTCTGGTTTGAACACGGTTCACTCCTGGATGCCGTGCGGGCATCTTTTGCCTTGCCAGGTATATTTACGCCGGTGAAATTGGGTGGACAGTGGCTTGTCGATGGGGGATTGGTCAATCCTGTTCCGGTATCTATATGCCGGGCCATGGGGGCCAGGGTAGTGATTGCCGTCAACTTGAACGAGGATATTGTGGGAAGAAGACGTCTTGGCCGGAAGCGGAGTGGCCTTTACGCGGCCGTTGGTGAGGGCTCAGGGAGAAAACTCCGAAACCGGGTTTCGAATGTCCTGAAGGAACGGGCCTCTTCACTCATCCCACAGCTATTGGACCCGACAGTTGAGACACCCGGACTGCTAAACGTACTGGCCAGTTCAATAAATATTATGCAGGATCGCATCACACGTAGCCGCATGGCCGGTGACCCCCCTGATGTCATGTTAAAACCGCGCCTTGCTCATCTCGGCCTGCTTGAATTCGACCGCGCGGCGGAGGCCATCGAAGAAGGGCGGGCATGTGTAAAGCGAATGTTGCCCACGCTTAGGAGTGTTTTGGATTCGAAGAAATAGATGGCCGGCCTCCTTATCTAGCTTATCACAACACTCTCTCCATGTTTCAAAACGAGGAATTCCTTTGCGGGAAGCCCTTTTTCTTTTCTAACCTTTTCAAGTCTTTTTGGAGGCTCATCAAGCGGTTCATCTGTGAGGACAAAGGTGCCCCAGTGTATGGCAACAGATTTCTTGGAATGGACATCCAGATGGACCTGAATGGCCTCTTCCGGACTCATATGATGCTGGCGCATGAACCATCTGGGTTCATAAGCGCCGATGGGAATGGCCGACAGATCGAAAGGTCCAAGTCTGGAGCCAATCTCCTTAAAGACAGGCTCATAGCCCGAGTCCCCGGCAAAAAAGAAACGAAAATGATCTGATTGGACAACCCAGCCTGCCCATAAGGTCTTATTTTTTGAAAACAGGCCCCTCTTGCTCCAGTGCTGGGCAGGGACAGCAGTGACCTTAAAATCACCCTCACTATGTCGAGCCCACCAGTCTAACTCAACAACCCGGGTGATTCCGAGGCCATTAAACCACTTAGCAAGACCAAGTGGCACGAAAAAGGTTGTCTCTTGGCCCCATTCACTTTTATAAAGTCTTAATATTGACGGCCTGTCCAAAGAATCATAGTGGTCATGGGAGATAATCACCATGTGGATAGGAGGTAGGTCATGGATAGAAAGCCCCGGACGTATCACCCTCTTAGGCCCAACAAGATTGACTGGGGATGCACGTTTGGTAAAATGCGGATCTGTAAGGATATTCTTTCCTTCAAGTTGGAGTAAAACTGTAGCATGTCCGATCCAGGTCAGGGTCGTTTTATCATGATTGGATTTGAGAAACGCGGGGTCATTCCCGGCCAGGGAAAAATTATAGTCCCTGGCAGCCGGAATTTCTTTCCATAAACGGCTCCATTGCCATTTCAAGAAGTCAACCAGCCCTGGTTCCGGGGAGACGCCTATATTCCTGAAGCCCTGACTCGTGTGATGTGCACGACCAGGGTGGGATGTCCGGTTGTCAGATGTCACTGAGAGGGGCCTTTATGAATTCATTGTTAATTGGGAAACCTGGTCCTCGATCGCCTTAATTGTCTCAGCGATTTCTTCTCCGGTCACTCCCTGACGGAGGGTTTCCATGCTCCGCATGACCTCGGCAAAGCGGACACCCTCGGCAGCGCTGATCCATTCGAGTTGAAGCCGCTCCTGACGAATCCCCAGTTTGGTCATCTTCTTGTGGACCTTTTTCACGCGCCTTTCTGTCCAGTGATTTGCGTCAATGTAGTGACAATCGCCGATATGGCACCCACTGACCAGGATTACAGACGCCCCCTTCTGAAAGGCATACCAGATAAATTTCTCGTCCACACGGCCCGAGCACATGGTGCGAATTAGACGGGCATTTGCAGGATACTGGAGACGGGAGACACCGGCGTAATCGGCACCTGCATAGGAACACCAGTTGCAGGCAAAGGTGAGGACCTTTTCCTCAGGTCTCTCCTCGAGCAGGGCATCTATCTGGGTAAGGATCTGGGTGTCCGTGAAGTGGTTCATGGTGATCGCGCCAAAAGGGCACTCCGCGGCACAGGTTCCACATCCCGCACATGCCGCCGTGTTTATTACGGCCGGCGTCTTCTTCTTGACGTCCACCGTAATTGCGTTATATGGACAGACCTCCGCACACCTGCCGCACGATTTGCAGTGTTCGGTCAGGACCTCAGATGTAATGGGTTCTGTGGAAATGACCCCCTTGTGCATCAAACGAATGGCACGGGCCGCTGCGGCAGAGGCCTGGGTTACGCTATCCTTGATATCCTTTGGCGCCTCGGCACAGCCGGCATAAAAAATTCCTCTGGTTGCCGCATCTACCGGCTGGAGCTTGGGATGGGCCTCCAGGAAAAAGCCATCGGGGCTTAGCTGTAATCCAAACATCTCCTGGAGCCTCCGGGTGCCGGGTGCAGGCCTTATGCCCAAGGCAAGCACAAGCATATCCAGGTGGTGGATCTCAAGTTTGCCTGTCACGGTGTTTTCAACCGCGACGCGCAGGCCCCGATCCGGCCCTTCTTCTACGGTACCGGGTAGTCCCCTGAGGTAATGGACACCCAATCTCCGGCTACGCATGTAAAGTTCTTCAAAACCCTTCCCAAAGGCCCTGATATCGATGTAGAAGACCTTGATGGCTATATCAGGGTAATGTTCTTTCAACATTAGGGTGCTCTTTATCGTATTCATGCAGCAGACATTGGAACAATAGCTCTCCCCTTTTCTGGCCGAACGGGACCCGACGCATTGGATGAAGCCGACTGAGCGCGGGCGTTTTCGGTCGGTAGGACGGATCAATTCGCCCTCGGTAGGGCCACCTGCATTAACGATACGTTCTAATTCAAGGCTGGTCAGGACATTTTCAAACCGTGTATAACCATATTCGTCTAGCTCTGTGGGGTCGTACACAGCAAGACCGGTTGCTACGACGATAGATCCCACTCGCTCCACAATCTCTTCATCTGACATATGAAAATTGATGCAACCCTTATCGCAGGCATCCACGCATTTTGCACATACGGCCGGATTGTGGCCCAGGCATTCGTTGATATTTATCACATAGGCGGAGGGCACGGCCTGTGGGAATGGTGAAAAGATGGCCTTGCGCGAGGATAGACCAAGATTAAATTCGTCGGGATAAACCACGGGGCATACCTTTGAGCACTCCCCGCACGCTGTACATTCATTTTCATCCACATAACGGGCCCTTTTTAAGATACTAACGTCAAACTGGCCCACATAGCCCTTGACATCTACTATCTCACTCATGGTGTAAAGCCTGATCCTGGGATGTCGACCGACATCCGTCATCTTAGGGCCGAGTATTCAGATGGAACAATCCATGGTTGGGAAGGTCTTGTCGAGCTGGGCCATGGTCCCGCCGATAGAGGGCCTTTTTTCTACCAGTACTACGTCAAAGCCAGTGTCTGCTAGGTCCAGTGATGCCTGTATACCGGCAACACCGCCCCCGATAACCAGGGCCCGCTTTGTAAGGGGAAGAATCTCTTCCACGAGCGGTGAGAGGAGACGAGCACGCGAAACGGCCATTTTTACAAGGTCTGTTGCCTTCAAAGTGGCCGCCTCTGGCTCGTTCATGTGCACCCAGCTACATTGCTCGCGAAGGTTTGCCATTTCGAGGAGATATGGATTTAGGCCAGCAGACTGGAGCATCTGGCGGAATGTCGGCTCGTGGAGCCTTGGGGAACAGGAGGCAATGACAACTCGATCAAGGCCATGCTCTGCGATGTCGTCTTTGATCTGTTGCTGTCCTGGCTCTGAACAGGCGTAGCCAATGTCCTTTGAAACGGTGACTCCCTCGAACTGAGAGGCCGTTTCCGCCACTCTCTTACAATCGACCGTTTGGGCTATATTCAGGCCGCAATGACAGACATAAACGCCGACACGCGGCAGGGCTTCTTTGTTGTCAGGACTGTCAGCAAGTAAATTCCTTTCCATTCTATCTCCTTTAAAGGCCATGTCCCCTGGACCTGGAACCCTTATTCCCAGTGAATAGTCTTGGCCACAATACTTGTAAGGTCCATCATATCCATACGGATTTCTTCTCCGATAAAAGGATCCTCCATGGCGCAGCGCAAATGGATCTGGCACTTTGGGCAGGCCGTAACAAGTAGATCACTCCCGGTATCGTGTGCCTGTCTAATACGTTTTACCTGCATTGCCTTGCTGAATGAATCGCAACCGGTCCATGCACAGTTGCCACAGCAGATGGCACTGGCACCTCTGTCCTGCATTTCATTGAAGGCAATTGGATTTATCCGCCTGATAAGCTTTCTGGGTAGGTCAGGCCGCTTTTCAAGGCGGCTCAACCTGCACGGGTCCTGAAAGGTAAGCCTATGCTTCAGGCCTTCAAAGCCCACGGCACCCTTATCGATCTCTTTTTCAAGCAGGTCGAATATATGTGTGACCCTGAAGTTCAGTTCAAGGCCGTGCTCCGGGTAGTCGTGTGACAGGGTCCTGTAACATTCGGGGCAGGCGGTGATGACCTCCTGGATACCTGCATCATGTATGGCATCTACATTCAGCTTTGCCAGCCCCAGGAAGTTTTCCCTGTCCCCGGACCAGAGAAGGTCATGGCCACAGCATCGTTCGTCCTGAAGCAATCTGGGATTGATGTCAAAGAAGTTGAGGAGCCTAAGGCCGTCCACCAGGATGTTGCTGGTCTCAAGGCCCAGATGGTTTCTGAAGAAGATGTCAAAATATGGGGCACACCCACCGAAAAACAGGATCTTACTTTCCGGGTCTAGCTCAATATCTTCGGGCAACCAGTCCCAGTGCCTCGGCTTGAGGTCTCTTGCGACCATGGTTCGCATCAGGGAATGAAAAAAGCCACCGTGGGCCTGGTTTCCCTCTGAGCCGTTCGTTGCCAGGACATGGCGCATATCTCGAATAAATTCGGGAAAATTTACTGCCGACGGGCACCGATCATAACAGAGCCCGCAGGTAAGGCAGGACCAGATATCTTTCTGTACCATGGGAGAAGAGATGTTGCCTGTGATAATATCGTTGGCTATGGCCCGAGGCGAGAAGGGTTTTCCCGCCAGGGTCAAGGAACAGGCGGAAGAGCATTTTCCACAGTCCTGGCAGGCATACACATCATGGGCTGAGATGATTTGCCTTATAAGCTCATCTGTGTTTTCGGCTGGCTCGGCCTTTGGAAGTGAGGTTACCGGGCTTTTGCCAATTGCCCTTATCTCGGTAGAGAATTTCTTGAGAAACTTAAGAAGTGCCTCCCACTCCTCAGGCATAAAGGTAGCCAGACGCAGGCGATCTTTTCCCAGGCCGACTAGTTCAAGGATGCCCCGGGTATCTTCCACATTTTTCTGGGCTATATCGATTCCTTTGCCGTAACGGCAGGCACCCGGATCACAGCCCGCCAGGACCACACCATCGGCCCCCATTTCAAATGCTTTAAACAGAAGGGCCTTGCTGATCCTTCCCGTACAGGGAATTCGCACCATCTTTAGCTCTGCCGGAATCTGGGCTGAATTATCCTGTAAGGTCTGGTAGGCGGCGTGTGGACCCCAACTGCAGAGGAAAAGGATAATATTAAAATCGGTCATATGTTCATGCCTGGTTTTCATAAAAAAATTTTCAGAGTAAGACCCATGGCCAAACAAAAAGTCTAGTAACATTTTAGCCACTTGAAACAAGGTATCGCTAAGATGGGGTGGGGGATGTTTTTCGGCACGCCAAAACTCTTCGCGTACTGTGCTTATTATAATTTAGAAGGCATACGTCGCCAAAAGCCAAGCGCACGCGATACGCCCGCATTGAGACACACAAAAGTCCAGGTGGATGTGGCAGCAATATAACTGCGGCCCTTTGTGCGCCCCGATTCATGCCCATCCCATCATTTTTTGGCGTGCGGAAAAATGTCCCTCACCCCGGCATTTTTCAAACATCTAAAGTATTACAAAGTCTATCTGCCCGGCCACGTATCTTTTATTGCACCAATACCTCTTCTAGCAATTGCTCAAGATACGCCTGATCACGATACGGACTATCAGCGGCATTTGACGGGCAAACGGAGATACAATTACCACAGCCCTTGCACAGGGCCTCGTCCACGAGCGCACACCAGCCCTCCACAGGATTCCTGTTGAATGTAATCGCCTGGTAGGGACAGACTTGTATGCATCGACCGCAGCCGCGGCATTGACTTTCATCAATCACCACCGTATATCCCTTGCTCTGCCGGGGACCCCGTGGCATTATCGCCGCCGCAAGGACAGCGGCCGCGGAGCCAGACTTCCGTTCAGAGACATGAATGTCTGGTGGATTTGCCAGGAAAAGCCCCGCTATCGACGTTGCACCGGGGTAGTGAAAAGGGATGCCCGGGATACCATTTTTTTGCGTTGACGAGGTCACCACCCTGCTTGGAAGCCCTTCCTGGGGGATATATGGTATGAGGTTTCTGGACTTTTCTCCGAGGATAACGGCCCCTGTCTGTAAGATCTGGGACACGCCGTCTAATTGCATATGGACCCTAAAATCACCTAACGTGCCACTTATCGCCTCCACTGTGGAGCCATCGAAGCAATGAATATTAGGATGACCTGCCTTTTCAGACAGCGGTTTGTCCGGGCTTCCGAACATGAATACCTCAAGATCTGCCTTTGCAAGGATCTCCGCACTGTTTATGGCTGCTTCGGAATCACCAATCACCGCCGTGGAGAAATTATAGGTCCTTGCAGGAGACGGAAGTGGCCTCAGCCTTCTTGCCCTGCTGATGGATCTATCTATCAGACCGGTAAACCGGATAAGGGCTCCGGATGGGTTATGAGAAAGATAACTGAGTGCCTCACCCCTCAAATTACACGTCTCCACCATAGAACGGCTGACGCCCGTTCCTTTAAACAGGGCATCTTTTAGACGGCTACGCTGATCCGTACATGCACTGCAAACAAAGTCGAGGGGACAGCATACACAGGAGGCAAGAACTACACGGGTGATACCCTTTTCCCGGATGGTCCTCAAGATGCCCGCGGCCCCTTCAGGCATGCAGGCGGATGGCATGGCTTCAGCGTGAACCACACCCTCCCCTGTTGCTATCAAGCGGGCCAGGTATTCGTCCATAGAATCCAGCCATCCAAAGGCATTATTGCACCGGCACACAAAGACGCCGATACGGATATCATGAGATAGCTCCGGGTCTGGAGGTGAAAATGAAACGCCATGTCCTTTGGGGTGCTGGGTAGCCCCTCCCAACAGAGTCATGGCCCTGGCGGCAGCGGCAAAACCGCGTACAATCATGTCATTGACGTTCGATTTCGCGGCCTTAGGGCCGTAGGCCCTGATAACATCCTCTCCTTTGACAGGAGGCGCTATTTCTGGATCAGCAATAATTACAGTCCCGGCCTGCTCTATACGCTCTTCTGGTTGTTCCTGGTGGTTTATGGCCCTTATAAGGTGGCATGCCTCGTTGCAAAGCAGGCACTCAGAGCAGGCCCCACATTGCAGACAGCGTTTGGCCTCAAAGAGGACCTGCTCTTCGCTCAGACCCAGCGCCACTTCAGAGAAACTGCCAAGTCTCGCGGCCGGCTGCCTTTCGGGCATTATGGGTCGTGCCAGGGAGGGAATGTCTGGCGGGATATCATAAAAGTCCGCTCCTTCAGGTCTTGATGCCGCCGCCCTCCTGAGCCCTTGGCCGCTGAGCCTTTGGTGAACCGAAAGGGCAACGGCCCTTCCGGAGGCCATAGCCTCTACTACAGAAGAAGGTCCAGCGACGACATCTCCTGCCGCATAGACGCCTGGGATGCTGGTATGGAATAAATTATCCACATCGACAAAGCCGCCCTGTGTCACGGCAAGATCAAGTCCCACAGGGTTCTTGGCCCACACGGGACCTGCCTGGCCTATGGCCACAATGGCGCGCTCAAAAGCGAGATTAAAGGGTTCGCTCCCGGGAATTATGACAGGCCATGGGATACCCTGGGCATCTGGTTTCCCTGGTTTTGTGGGCCTGCAGACAAGGTGATCTATCTTCCCATGGTTCCCGGAAAATGATGTGACCCGGGTCCGGTCTATGATGGAGATCCCCTCTTCTTTTGCGCCCCTTACCTCTTCCTGGTCCGCGGGGATAATATCCTCAGGGAACCAGGAAAGGATAGTAACTTTGGCCCCAAGACGCCTAAGAGAGCGCGCAAGATCAAATGCGGCATTCCCGTCACCGATTACAGCCACCCTTTCGTTCAGCTCATTGGCCCTGCTACGATACAGTCGGTTCAGGAATGAAAGACATCCCTCTACCCCATCCAAGTCCTCGCCCGGTATGCCCAACTCGCGGTCCGTCCAGGTCCCTGTAGCCAGAATAACGGCATCAAAATCCGCCTTTAATTTCTGGACACCGTCGGGAAGTTCTATCGGGTGGGACGTTATAAGGTCAATCCCAAGCCCCCTGATATAACCCAACTCATTATCAATAATTTCCCTCGGGAGACGGTATGGACCGATACCATACCGAAGCAGTCCACCCGCCATCTCCTCTTTCTCAAAGACCGTCACCTGATAACCTAAACGGGCCAGGTCCGCTGCCGCGGCCAGACCTGACGGCCCGGAGCCGATGATACAGACCTTTTCTTCCCTTCCTGAGGTTTCTGGGGGAATTGAATCGTGTGGATGGGCGAGCTCGTAATCTGCCACGAAGCGTTTTATGTCTCTTATGGCAATAGGGTCGTCCAGCTCACCACGACGGCAGGCCTCCTCGCAAGGATGAGTGCATACGCGGCCACAGATACCCGGCAGGATATTATCGCGCCTGACAACATCAAGGGCCTCTTGGAATCTCCCCGCCCCGGCAAGGGCTATGTAAGCCTGTGCGTTCACCCCCAAGGGACAACTGGCCTGACACGGGGGTTCACGCCTTTTATCGATAAGCACCCTTCCCGGAAGGCTCCTTCTACCGTTAAAGTGTATCGGCCTTCCTCCGTCAGGGGTGACAACCGGACAGATTTCAGCACATCGGCCACACAGCGTACAACGATCCGGATCGATGAATGTCTGTAGTGGCCTAACTCGAGCACGAAAGCCCTGTGGCGAATGCCTGAGTGAAGAGATCTCTGCGGGCATACTCAGACGCACAAAAGGGTTTCGCAAAATCCTTATTAGTCCTGAGCGATGCGCAAAATTTAAGGACAAACCCGAGGGCATTCTCCATTGTTCTCGGGAGAGTTTTTGATCCAGGTCGGCGTCAGGGTCCACTAGAACCACGGGAATGCCCAGCTCCCCTAGCTTGTTGGTCGCGGCAACTCCAGCAGGCGTTGCACCAATCACAATAACCCTATGTAATCGGTCTTTTGATCCACCCATTGTTATGCCTCTGCCTTTCCCGTGGCCTTCTTCTGACGACCCTTAAACATGGCCAGACCATAATCGCAGCCCTTGGTGAATGCAGCTGCATTCATTTCCTCTGTGCCCTTTGGCACCGAGTCCATTACAGTGTCACGCGCCGCCTGAACAGAGATCACCTCTGTTACCGCGGTAAGGAAACCTAACATAATGATATTCGCCATCATTTTTCTTCCGAGTTCTTCGGCCATACGAGTGGAAGGGATAAAAAAGAAATCTCTATCTATCAGGCCAGAATCTACCAGGTCTTGATCAATTATGAGGATAGCGTCGTCTTTGATTTGGCCGATAAACTTATCAAAACCTGCCTGGGACATGCAGACAAGGATATCGGGATGCCTTACATGGGGGTAATGGATTGATCCGTCAGATATTATTACCTGTGCGCTGCAGGCACCACCCCGGGCCTCTGGCCCATAAGATTGAACGAGTGTGCCATGTCTGTGGTCGCCCAGGACCGCCGCCCTGCCGAGGATACGCCCTGCAAGCACAATTCCTTGTCCGCCGAAACCGGTGATTATGATTTCCTGTCTGTTCACGCGGCCTTGCCCTCCTCAAGGAGATCCCTGGGACGGCAAGTCTTGTCATACATTTCTGTGCAGCATGGACGTTCTGTGTCTATAAACTTACCAAGGATTACTCCCCTATCAAAGTCAACATCCAGTTCTGTGGGATGGGCGTTGTTCTTAATAATGGTTCGATCCTGATATATCTTCAGGGTATCAAGCGGTTTCTCCCTGTTTCGTCGCCCATAATTAACGGGACAGGGTGCAAGTGCCTCAACAAAGGAAAAGCCCCTCTTAAAAAGTGCCTCCCCGATAGATTCTGTCAGGTCGCGTGTGTGCAAGACAGTCCATCTGGCGACATAAATTGCTCCTGATGCGTATGCCAACAGGGGGAGATTAAAGGGGGCCTCTGGATTCCCCACCGGTGTGGTCGTGGTTTTGACGCCATGCGGGGTGGTGGGCGCGGCCTGGCCTCCGGTCATGCCGTAGTTAAAATTATTGACACACACGACGGTCAGGTCCACATTACGTCGCGCGGCATGTATGAAATGATTACCGCCAATGGCAAAGAGGTCTCCGTCGCCGCTGAATACAACCACATTTAGCTCTGGATTTGCCAATTTCATGCCGGTGGCAAATGGTATGGCCCGACCGTGGGTAGTATGGTAAGAGTCCAGCTTTACGTATCCAGCGCCTCGACCGGAGCAGCCGATTCCAGAGACCATTACCGTCTTTTTGAGGTCAATGCCACTTTCCTTAATGGCGGTCAGACATGAAGAAAATGCCGTGCCTATGCCGCATCCCGGACACCAGATATGAGGAATGCGATCTGTCCTCAGTAAATCATCCAGCGGATGCCTCGAATCTTTGTCGGATCTGTTCATGCGCGCCCCTTTTGATCTAAAGGATCTGTTTCAACGTATCGATGACCCGTTCGGGTGGAATAATTGTGCCCCCGGGATGACCCACCAGAAAAGTTGGCACCTTCCCGCCTGTGCATCTCTCTACCTCCAAATGGACCTGTCCAAGATTAATCTCTACTGTTACGAAACATTTTATTTTTCCGGCCAGCTCCCTGATCTGATCCTCAGGAAAGGGCCAGACAGTAATTAATCTCAGCAGGCCGGCCTTTATGCCCTGTTCTCGGGCTTCATCCACTGCCGCCAAGCTGGTTCTTGCAGACACACCGTAAGAGATAATGACGATTTCAGCGTCATCAAGCCTATAGGCCTCGGTCCTGATAATATCTCGCAGGTTTTTACGGATCTTTCCCGTCAAACCCGACATCATCTCCTCCTGGGCCTCTACCGTCATGACCGGATAGCCCCTCCTGTCATGTGTCAACCCGGTTACATGTATATTATATCCCTCACCGGCAATAGCCATGGGTGCAACCCCTTTGGGGCCGGGTTCGTAAGGTCTGAATCGATCTTTCCTGCCCTTGGCCTTGGGTCTGGAGACTGTTTTGATCTGTTTTTTTGGGGGTATGATGACTCGTTCGCTAAGATGGCCGATCATTTCATCGGTCATGATTAGCACCGGTGACCGGTAGACCTCACTCAGGTTGAAGGCCACGATGGTCTGGTAAAATATATCCTGGGGCGAGGAGGGGGCCAATGCTATGATTTCATAGTGGCCGTGCGTTCCCCAGCGGGCCTGCATCATATCACCCTGGGCCCCCTGGGTGGGAAGACCTGTAGAGGGGCCGGCCCGTTGGACATTGACCAGGACGCAAGGGGTCTCCGTGCAAATTGCAAGACCGATGTTTTCCATCATCAGACTAAAGCCAGGACCCGATGTTGCTGTCATGCTTTTTGCGCCCGCGCAAGAGGCACCAATAATAGCCGCCATGGAGGCAATCTCGTCCTCCATCTGGATGAATGTACCACCTACCTCAGGCAGGCGTGAGGCCATGTGCTCGGCAATTTCTGTGGCAGGGGTAATGGGATATCCCGCGAAAAAGCGACAGCCTGCGGCCAGGGCACCCTCGGCACAGGCCACATCACCAGTCATGAAATATTCGCCGGTTCGTATTGCAGGGTCCATAAGTCTTTTACTCAAAAGGGATTTCCACTGAAAAGATAGCGAATTCAGGGCATATTATCTCGCAATAGTGACAATTCACGCACTCATCTGGTTTTTTTACGCTCGGCGGGTGATAGCCTTTCCGGTTGAACCTGGCAGAGAGATCGAGGACCCCTCGAGGGCAAAATTCTATACAATATCCGCATCCTTTACATCGATCTTCGAGGATAGTGACCCTTCCCCGAGAGATTTGGATCTCCCCCGCGTCAAGCGGTACCCGCCAAAATTTCATGGGCGTTTCCTTAGGCAAAAATTTTGAGTTTATGTCAAACTTATCTTAAACTCACGAATTATATAATTTATTCAAAGTAAGTCAAGGCAAAAATTTTGAGATCGTAACCACTTTTTTAGACACCTTGCTATTTTTTCAGGGGGTATCATCAAATTCAGGCTCATGGTTTCCTTTTTCAAGAAAAATCTAATGTGCAACGAAACCATTCATAAAGAGGATGCCCTTTTGTCTGGCACGTTTGAACTTGAATATTAGGGACACCCCCCATTTTGTCGCGATAGCTCAATAACTGCGGCTAACTATAGTATTACAAGGCCAACAGACCCTTGAATACTTGGCCACTTTTTCCCAACCAATTGGGAGAAGAACCGAATTTGCTCTTGTCAGGCGAAACTAATTGACATGTATTACGTTTTTGGGATAACAAGAAAGAGAATGTGCCATTGAGCCTGTAACGCATTTTGCGAGGCATTACCGTTTGAAGAGGCATAAAACCTATTAAATACAAATGATTGGAGTGAAAATATGTCGAACACAGTAATCGTTGGAACCCAGTGGGGGGATGAGGGAAAAGGCAAGGTCGTCGATCTACTGACCGCCAAAGCCGACCTGGTCGTTAGGTTTCAGGGTGGGAACAATGCAGGCCACACCCTTGTAGTGGAAGGCAGGAAGTTTATTTTCCACCTGATTCCTTCCGGCATACTCTATGAAGATAAGAGGTGCCTGATCGGAAACGGCGTTGTCGTTAATCCAGAAGTCCTCCTAGAAGAGATGGAAGAACTCAAAATGGCAGGGATAGGGCTTGATCCGGATAGACTCTTCTTGAGCGACAAGGCCCATATTATTATGCCTTATCACACGGCCATTGATCTTGCCCGAGAAGGCGCCAAGGGCAAGGGCAAGCTGGGCACGACAGGCCGCGGGATCGGTCCCTGTTACGAAGACAAGGTGGCGAGGACGGGTGTGAGGGCGATTGATCTCACAGAGCCGGACACCCTGGAAGAAAAGATCAGGACCAATCTGAAGGAAAAAAACTTCTATCTCACAAAGTTCCTGGATGCCGAGCCATTGGAGCCACAGCCGATTTTGGACAGATACCTCCAGATGGCGGACATACTCGAGCCTTATATCACCGACGTTTCATTGAAATTGGACCAGGCCCTGAAGGAGGGTAAAAAGATCCTGTTTGAGGGTGCCCAGGGCACTCATCTTGATGTGGATCACGGGACCTATCCTTTTGTCACCTCATCCAATCCAGTTGCAGGACAGGCATCCGCCGGCGCCGGTATTGGTCCCAACCTGTTGCACCATATTCTTGGTGTTGTGAAGGCCTACACCACTCGTGTTGGCGCAGGCCCATTTTTGACTGAACTCAATGACGAGACAGGCGACTACATCCAGGAGCACGGCAAGGAATTCGGCGCTACAACAGGGCGCCGTCGGCGTTGTGGGTGGCTTGATTTGGTTGTGGTTGGAGATTCAGCGCGCCTGAACGGTCTTAACAGCCTCGCAATTACAAAACTGGATGTGCTTGGGGGCCTGGAAAAATTAAGGATATGTGTGGGATATAAACTTGATGGCGACCGTATAACTCAAAGGCCTGCGAGCCTGAAAAAATTGGCCCAGTGCACACCAGTGTACCAGGACCTGCCCGGCTGGAAAGAAGACATCTCTCGGGCAAGGAGTATAGACGAACTGCCGTCCCAGGCAAGGACATACGTAGAGACTATCGAGAAGATAACAGGGATCCCTGTCTCGATCATCTCGGTCGGGCCAGACAGGGAGGAGACTATTATGCTCCAGGACCCCTTTTCGTGAAAAGGTGTGTGTGTCAACCTATGACAAACAATATGATGTGATCGTGGTCGGTGCGGGCCACGCCGGCTGTGAAGCCGCACTGGCCGCAGCGAGGATGGGCCACCCAACCCTGCTGCTTACCATCAATCTTGACCATATCGCTTTAATGAGCTGTAATCCGGCCATTGGTGGCCTGGCAAAGGGGCACCTGGTAAAGGAGATCGATGCGCTTGGCGGAGAAATGGCCAAGAATGCCGACAATACCGGAATCCAGTTCAGGCGCCTAAATACCAGAAAGGGTCTTGCGGTACAGGGATCGAGGTCACAGAATGACCGGGATCTTTATAGAAGACGCATGAAGTCTGTCCTGGAGTCTCAACCCGATCTGGATATAAGGCAGGCCATGGTAGATGGCCTGCTGGTCAAGGACGGAAAGGTTCATGGGGTAGAAACCCAGATCCATGAGAGGTTCTTGTCCAGGACGGTCATTCTGACCACAGGCACCTTCCTCAGAGGACTAATCCATATCGGGCTCGACCATTTTCCTGCCGGGCGAATGGGAGATCCCCCATCTGTTGGGCTTTCCGGGCAGCTAAAGGCGCTCGGTTTTGAATTGGGCAGGCTCAAGACGGGCACTACTCCCCGGCTAAACGGGAGGACCATCGACTATGAAGGGCTCACGCCACAGCTGGGGGATGAAAGGCCGCGACCCTTCTCTTTCTCCACCGACAAAATTTCCCTACCCCAGTTACCCTGCTTCATTACCTATACCAACAATAAGACCCACGATTTTATCCGCCAGGGTCTGGACCGCTCCCCCCTTTTCAGCGGGGTCATTAAAGGTGTGGGTGCAAGATATTGCCCCTCCATTGAGGACAAGGTGGTCCGTTTTGCGGAAAAAGAGAGACACCAGATATTTCTCGAGCCCGAGGGCCTGGATACGGTCGAGGTTTATCCCAATGGACTGGCCACAAGTCTCCCCATTGATATCCAGATCAAGATGATAAGATCCATCCCCGGGCTTGAAATGGCGGAGATTGTCAGGCCCGGTTATGCCATTGAATACGATTACGTCAATCCCCAGCAGCTCAAGCCCTCCCTGGAGCACAAGCTTATAGAGGGTCTTTTTCACGCCGGTCAGATTAACGGGACCTCAGGTTACGAAGAGGCGGCCGCGCAGGGCCTTATTGCAGGGGTCAATGCGGTCTTGAAGGTCAGAACGGAGGGCCCCCTTATCCTGCGCAGGTCTCAGGCCTATGCAGGTGTCCTGATCGATGACCTGGTCACCAAGGGAACCGGTGAGCCTTACCGTATGTTTACCTCCAGGGCAGAGTATCGCCTCTTGCTCAGGGAAGATAACGCAGATTTCAGGCTTAGGGATGTGGGGCACCGCCTTGGCCTGGTGACGGATGAAGTATATCACAGGTTTTGCAGGAAAAGAGACAAGACAGAAAAGCTCCTTGCTCGCTTGAGAGAATTTAGGCTTAGACCGGAGCCCTGGGTCTCGGACAAGTTAAGGGAGTTGGGTTCTGGACCCATAAAGAACGTCACCTCTTTGGGGCAGCTTCTTAAGAGGACTGATATATTTTTTGAGCATCTGCGACTTTTTGATGAGGGGCTCTCGGAAACTGAGGAACAGGTTGCGGCTGAGGTGGAAACCAGGATAAAATACGAAGGGTATATCGACCGTCAGGAGCGCCAGGTGGAAAAGATGCGGCATATGGAGGACGTAATGCTTCCTCATAGGATCGATTACCAGGCCATCCACGGGCTTTCCACAGAGGTGAGAGAAAAGCTGGGAAACATCAGACCCTTGTCCCTGGGGCAGGCCTCCCGGATTTCGGGTGTGACACCTGCCGCCATTATGGCCCTTCAGGTCCATTTGAAGCGGACTGCCTGATTTCCGACCTATCAAAACCCCCCTTTTTTAAATGCCCCTCCCCCCAGCATTTTTCAAACGTAACTATTCAGGTTAGTTAGCTGTAGGCTAAACGCTGTTAGTTTTTGGCCAAACTGCGTATGCAGTTAGCTCAACCTCATATCATTTGTGAGGCCAACTCACGCAAAGACAGTTGAATATCGAACACCGAACAACAAATTTCGAACCGCAGAAGTTAAAATACTTCGACACTCGACATTTCTTGTTCGAAATTCTGCGGTTCTCATTAATCAGTGAACGACCCCAAGATCTGTATCTCAATATTTTGTAGGCGGTTGAGTAAAGCGCAGACCTGCTTTGGACAATACTGTCAAAAGACTTTGACTAAATACACTCATTTGATAGACTATTATACTTTAAATCAAGGGTTCAGGGTTCAGGAGGTTTGGATAGTACTGTAATGAGCACCATGAGACGCACCTTTTCAGGTAAGACCTTTTTGGGGATAATTGTCCTGCTTTTTTTAGGCCTTTGCGGGTATGCGGGCAATGCCGACGCAGGTCCTGACACGGGAGAGGTGTCGAAAAAGGCCAGATTGGTAAAGGTAAGTAAGATTAATGCCTCCCCTCCCAGGGGGAACATAGAATATGTCGGGGTGCTGACGGCCAACCGGAAGGTCAGAGTAGCGAGTGAAAATGGGGGAACAATCGAGCAGCTATTTTTTGACAAAGGAGACAACGTCAAGCAAGGCCAGGTTCTTGCAGAGATCAGCACCAGCAGCATCCAGCTTGAAGTCCGTATGGGCAATGCGGCCTTGGAGGAGGCAAAGGCGGCCTCCCCTGAGGCCGAAAATAATTATAAAAGGATAAAGGATCTCTACAAAATTCGTGCGGTTTCCGATAGCAAATTCGATTCTGCCAAGAGATCGGCGGAGATGTCCCGGGCCAATGTGCAAAAGGCCGAGGCGGCCCTGGCCCTGGCAGAGGACAGGCTTAGAAAGTCACGGCTTCGTTCACCATGTAGCGGGATTATAGCATTTCGAGAGGTGGAAGAAGGGGAGGTAATCCCACCCGGAACTACCATCACTCAGGTAATAGACCTCAGGCGGTTAAAAATAAAGGCCTCAGTGAATGAAAAAGATATCCGCCTCTTGAAGAAAAACAGGGAATTTGCATTTACTGTTGATGCCATTCCCGATGAAACATTCTCATGTCAACTATCTTTCCTTTCACCTACGGCCGATCCCGTGACTAGATCCTTTCCAGTGGAGTTTCTTGTTCGATCTTATGATCAACACATGGCTGATGGCATGACCGCCAGGGTAAAGCTCCCGGTGTCGAAAGAGAAAAAGAGCATCAAGGTCCCCTCTGCATGGCTTTCAGAGGAAAATGGCAAGATAGGTGTGTATGTTGTAAGGGATGGGAAGGCCATATTTAGGCAGGTTACCCTCGGGGCCTACTATGATCAGCGGGTGGAAGTGCTCTTTGGCCTGAATGATGATGAATTGGTAATCACTACTCCTGCTGGCCTGAACAGCGGAGACCCTGTGAAATATTGATGTGAACGAATTGGAGATACGGGCTGATTTGACATGTTTCTGACCAGATTTGGTGTATCAAGACCGGTTGTTGTTCGAATGGCCTTTATCCTTATTGTAATATTTGGCCTTTACTGTTACAAGGCCATGCCGCGTTTTCTGGATCCAGACCTCCCAATCGGTGAGGCAATTATTATTACCATCTGTGAGGGCTTTTCGCCCGAAGAGATGGAAAAACTCGTAACAAAGAAGATCGAGGATGAGCTAGATGGCATCTCCGAGATCAGGCGATACGAGTCAAGGTCTTTTGAAAGCACCTCCAGCATCCATATCTATTTCAATACCCGTCTTTCAGAATATGAGCTTGACCAGGCCATGCAGGAGGTCAGAAATGCCGTAGACAGGGTGGATGACCTTCCTGAACAGGCAAAGGTCCCCAGGGTCATCGAGATCGACACGGCGGTTTTCCCCGTTTGTATGGTGGGGCTGGCAGGAGATCTCCCCATGATGCAACTGCAGGATAATGCCCAAGACATAGCGGATAGCCTAAAAGACATCGAGGGCGTTTCAGAGGTAAGAATCATGGGTAAAAGGGAAAAGGAGATATGGGTGGAATTGGATCCCCGTCGCCTGTCCGCCTACGGCATTTCAGTACCTGAAGTGGCCAAGTCCATTGCCAACCGTATGCATAACCTGCCCGGTGGAACCATGGAAATGGGGGACCAGGAGACTGCCATACGCATGGTCGGGGAACCGAGCGATCCCAAAGAACTGGGAGATATAGCGCTCAAAAGCGTAAACGGCGGCAGCGTATTCCTCCGCGATATTGCCAGGATCACCCCGTCACTCGAGAAGCCCTGGACCCTGACCTCCATAGATAAAAGGCAGGCGTTGGTCCTCTCCGTTATGAGGAAAAAGCACTCAAATGTTATCCAGATTGTGGATGACGTAAAGTCGGCCTTAAGAGAGATCCCTGCCCAATATGTAGGTCTCAAAACCACCCTCTATTTTGATCAGTCGCATGAGATAAAAAAACGGATCAAGGAGCTAGAGACCAACGCCCTTTTCGGTATTATCTTCGTGTTTCTCATTCTATGTATCTCCATGGGCATACGAAATGCCGTGTTTGCCTGTGTAGGCATACCGGTCTCCTTCCTGCTCACCTTTATTCTCATGCGAAGTTGCAATATGTCTATCGATGCCGTGTCTCTGTTCGGTCTTATCCTTGTCCTTGGCGTGATTGTCGATGATGCCATCGTAGTCCTTGAAAATATCTTCCGTCATTTAGAGGGAGGGAGCACTATCTTGAAGGCCACCATTGATGGGAGCCGAGAGGTAGTTGCGCCGGTCCTGGCATCTGTTTCAACCACCATGGCGGCCTTTTTCCCCATCCTCATTCTGGTCAGCGGGGTCATAGGCCGATACCTGGCCATTCTGCCCAAGGTGGTCATTTTTGCGCTGATGGCGTCTCTTTTTGAGGTATTTTTTATGCTCCCGTCCCATTTTGTCGAACTGACACCCAAGAATCGGGTAGGCAAGCCCTATGGCCGGCGACTTGACATCTTTCGTCCATTGCGAAGAATCTACTACCCGTATCTGAGGATAATCCTTAGACACAGGTATTTCTCGGTGCTGGTTATTGTCTTATCAATGGCCCTTGCCTTTTTCCTCTATTTTCAGACCGATTTTGTGATGTTCCCGAAGACCGATACCTTCCCCCGGTTCAACATCCACTTTGACCTCCCGGTGGGCTCCTCGCTGGCGCGGACCAAAGAAACACTTATGGATCTTACCGACCTGATCAAGAGGCGTATTGGCCCGGATCTGGATGCCCCTATTGCCATTGCAGGTATGAAGGAGGTCAACTATGAGCCGGTATACGGCATACATTATGGGATACTGGATGTTATTTTGAAACCGAAGGAGGAGAGGAAACATAGTGTCGCAGAGCTGATGGAGGGCGTCAGGGAAGACGTGGGTCATCTCCTGAAATCGCATGGTGTCACATCCTTTGTCCTTGAGAGATTGATTGAAGGGCCGCCGGTAGGCGCCGATGTCGATCTGAAGATTCAGGCAGATGATTGGGAGACATCCGCTGAGATCTCTCGCCTGCTTCGGGCAGAACTGGCTCGGCACAGAGGAATCGTGGACATTCGAGACGACTATTCCAGAGAAAAAAAGTTTATGGAAATAACCGTGGATGAGGCCAAGGCAAAGAAGTTTGGTGTTGACCAGAACTACCTGATTATGGCGGTTCAGGCAGCATTCCATGGGTTGCTCGTGGCCACGTATAATCAGGGAGATGAGGCAGAGGATGTCAGGCTAAAATATCTGCCCCAATATAGACGGGACTTTGGTGACCTGGTAAACCTGAAGGTCCTGATACCGGGTCAGGGGGAAGTCCCTTTGAAGGAATTGGCCAAGATAGCCCTGGCGCCTGGATTCTATAATATTTATCATTATAATGGGAAACAGAGCGTCCGTCTAACTGCGAATATCAGAGAGATACAGAAAGATCAAAAGGGCCTGAAGGGATTTTTCTCCCACCTGAGCGGTGAGAAGATGACGGCGGTGAGGGCCAATAAGATCGCCAGGGACTACTTTAACAAAATCAAAGATAACTTTCCCGGTGCCAGATTAATCGCCGGAGGCCTTCAAGAAGAGACCAATACATCCCTCAGAGAGCTGGGTAAGGCTGCGGCCATGGCAGTTTTTCTCATATTTTTCATCCTTTCTCTGCAATTCAACTCCTTTACACAGCCCTTCATTATTATGATTACGATACCCTTTGCCACCCTTGGTGTCATAGTGGGCCTGCTTGTCAGCAATAACCCCTTGACCTTTGTTACCCTGATAGGGCTCTTGACCCTTATGGGTATAGTAGTTAATGATTCCCTGGTCCTTATTGATTTTATAAACCGGTACGTGAAGGAACACCCAAAGGAACTCTATCTGGCCATAGTTCGGGGATGCCATGTTCGCATGCGCCCCATCATACTCACCACGCTCACCACCATCTTCGGGTTGGCGCCAATGGCCCTTGGCCTGGGAGGCAAGTCAATTTTTTGGGCACCTCTGGCAACCGCGATCATGTGGGGGCTGGGTTTTGCCTCGGCCCTTATTCTCACCATGGTGCCCGCCTACTATGCCATCCTGCAAGATATCGGATATCTTGTACGGCATCGAAGGCGCAGAAAGGCCGACACCCTGCGAGAAATAGATGCGGCCTTTCAACACGAAGACCTGCGGCCTTATATAAGGCAAAAAAGTGTCTAAATTGATCTAAAGTTTGAAGTGTCTAAAGTAGATGCGTGAGAAAAAAATGGGGTCATAATGGGTGACCCCTTAACTTAGGGGAATAATCTCTTAACTTGATTTCAGCATGTAAGTCATTGTATACTGACTTCCAGTTAGCGTGCGTTCTTTTCAAATCTCCTTTTCTTGCTAATGATATATCGCTTTTCTCCTTTCTTTTCATGTTGCCGGAATGAGATATCACCGTTTCATAGTGGGCCGATATGGCATAAGATGCCTGTTTTCGCTGTCGTTCAGTTTGATTCTTGTCCTGCAATTTTTTCAGAAAATGAGGAAGGCTTTTCCTGTCTGACGGATCAAACTGATACTTTTCACAAAAATCAAGGTAATATCGTAACCACTTTGTGCACTCGGAACGTAGTCTTGCGGGAAGTTTCTTCTTGGCCAATCGACTATCAAAGTTCCTTCTGATTTCAGTGATTTCAGGGGGAATCCTTTTCATTCGATTATACGGTTTATGTCTAATATCACAAAATATATGTTAACTACCTATATCCATTATAGAAAAATAGAATATTGCTTGTTAACCATTTTATGATGTGGTATTAGCCAACAAGCAATATACTAATATGTTCGGTCAACAACAAACGATAGGAGATGATAATGAAGGCAGAATTCACAGCAATCATAGAGGCTGCTCCTGAGGGTGGCTTCTGGGCTATCTGTCCGGAGATTCCTGGCGCCAACGGACAGGGCGAGACGATAGAGGAAACCAAGGCTAATCTGCGACAGGCCATTGAGTTGATCTTGGAGGATCGCAAGGCTGATATTCTTCGGGGGTTACCAGATGACGCTATCCAGGATAAGGTCCTGATAGGATGAAACGACGAGACTTAGAGCGCAGGTTGAGAATCGCGGGTTGCTACCTGAAGAGAGAAGAAGCCTCACATTCACTTTGGATCAATCCGAAAAACGGCGTTATCGAGGCAGTGCCCCGCCACAGCGAAATTAAAGAGCCATTAGCAAAGAAGATTTTAAAGAATCTGAATGCAGAATAAAAGGGGGACATGGGGACGTCCTTAAATACTAAAATAAGAATTCATCGTAGCAAAGTTATTTGACAATTGAAGGACGTTATATATTAGAATATCAAGAGGTTCTAGTTCCCCGTATAGCATAGAAAAAAATTATTTAATAGCTACCCAAAAAAGAAACCTCCTGTTAAGAAGAAATTTAATTCACACAATAAACTTT
>Ga0307425_1000493_pt1 | contig 24903 bp, 27 predicted proteins | sample SalMarWE160330MG_FD_202152 | JGI IMG/M metagenome (GOLD analysis project Ga0307425, IMG submission 202152) | Salt marsh sediment microbial communities from the Plum Island Ecosystem LTER, Massachusetts, United States - WE1603-30 | ecosystem: Environmental > Aquatic > Marine > Intertidal zone >...
AGATATTCCATCGCATCCACTGCGCCTGCGTAATTGGTGGCGTGCACGGAGGGATAATGGGGATTGCTCATCAGCGGATCGATGGAGACAATCGGCGCATCGGTGGAAAACTCACCCGACACTGGAGCAACGATGATGGCACCATCGGTGATGGAATTCGTAAGCAGGGAGACGTATTTTTGTTCGTGTGAGGCGGCTTCGCTTTTACGCACATCGCCCGAGGTGTACACTAGCAGATCAAACTCGGATTCGGCAATCGCCCGATTGACACCTTTCATCACCTCGATGGCAAATGGATAGGCGATGTCAGGCATAATCAGGCCGACCATGTTGTTCTTCTGGCTGCGCATGCTGCGCGCCGCCAGGTTGGTGGCATAGCCTAATTCGTCGATAACGGACAGGATGCGATCTTGAGTGTCTCTGGCCACGTCTGTCTTACCGTTTAAAACCCGCGAGACGGTTGACACGGAGAAACCCGCCGTTTTGGCGACGTCACGAATTGTTACCGCGCGTCTCTTCTTTTGCACATCGAACCTCGGTAAAGGGTGTTATGATTACGGTAACGTTACCGGCAACGTTACCGTAATCATCTCATAACATGACATAAAAGTCAACTGCCTCTCATCAAGTTGTTATAGTCCAATGAAAATGTCAGGTTTGAATAGTTCAGTGAAAATGTCACCTTATGGACAAAGAGGTGACATTGACAAGCAAGGAACAGAAACGGTTATACGTGCTGAACGAGGTCGAAGCCGGGCGACTCACAAACCTGCAAACCGCGAACATGCTTGGCATCTCGGAGCGGCAGGTCTATCGGCTCAAAGACAGGTACTGGGTGGAGGGAGCCCAGGCACTGGCGCATGGCAATCGCGGCCGGGCCTCGCCGTGACGGTTCCCCACAGGGGTGCGTGAACAGGTGGTGGAACCGGTGAGTCTAACTTAAGAAGTGGATCATGAATTGGGGGCATGTCAAGGTCACGAGGTCGATCTTGCGTATGCCCAGCCCGCCGACAACCCAGAGCGACTCTGCATCGGCATCAAGATGGATCGTCTCGCCGTTTAGCTTGAGGGTATCTGCGACGCTCTTGCTCTCAGGATCAATGCTCCAGACCGCGCCCTCGCTCCCGCTGACGACATATACGCGGCCTCCGGCAACGGTGAGGTCCTTGGGAAAGCGTCCGACATCGATGGTCGCAACGAGTTCGTTGGAATTCGGGTCGATGGCATACACCTGGCCGGCATTGGCGGCGCTCACCCATACCAGGCCGCTGACAAGCTCGGCTGACGGCTCCGCCGTGTAGGTCTGCTCGACCGCCTCCGTTTCGCCTTCATCGCCCAGCCCGATTGTGAAGGATCCATCGCCATCCTCGTCCAGCAGGTAGAAATTCGCCGGCAGCCGTTCGAACACCCGATCGCCCAGGCCGGCTAGCTTCTCTGCTGCAGCGGCCATGTCCCCGCCGATCTGTGTCAGCGAGACGTATTCATTACCCCGCACGAGCAGCAGCGTACCCTGGGCGTAGGCCTGGGTCTGGTAGAGCAGCCACACGCCGCCGCCATCGGGCTGTTCGACGCGCGTCACGCTCACGCCGGTGCCCTGGAACAGGTCGGCCAGGCGATTCACCAATTCAAGCAGCGTGAGATCCGGGACCTCCTGGTTGAGGGTTTCGAATTCTGCCGATAGGTTCGGGTCACCGCTGAAACCCGCCAGGAAGCCAATGCCGAGCAAGGTCAATGTCTTCGCCTCTGCGCCTTGCGCAGCCGTGAGGGCAAGCTGGACCATTCCCGGCATGTCTCCGTCCGCCAGGATATAAGAACAGCCTCCGGTTCCTCCAGCCGGCTGAACGTCCACCGGCCCTCCCAAAATGGACTCCACGTCTTCGGCGCTGAGCAAGGTGCAAGGGTCAAGCTGCACTCGTTCGGCCGGAGCCGTTGGCGCGGCCGGGGTCGATGAGGGAAGAACGGCTCCCGGGGCTGTCGTTTCTGGCTCCTTTGGCGGACCGGTGGGTGCGTTGCATGCCGCCAGCAGGACCAGGCTGCAGAGTAGAATCATAGACGGAATGGAATAGGTTTTCATGGGTGGGTCCTCGCTTCGGTGAAGGCCACCGGGCAATTGCGCCTTAGGCATTGTCAATCAAGCCCCAGTCTACGCTGTGCGGCCAATGGCCGCACGCGGTCTTTCAGGTCGCGGATGACGGGACCACCCTGAGCGGGTGTGATGTTCGATGCCTCTGTGTTTTCCAAGAAATGGCTTGCTAGGGTCATCATACACCACTTAATCAAACGGTCCATGACGTTGGATCCCTCCCGGCGGAATGGAAGCGTGGGATGCTTCGACTTAACCCGGGAAACCGCTTCCTTTAGGATTGTGAGCAGGCCGAAGAGGTGTATCTTATAAATAGAAGCGTGTAGCTTCAAAAGCGGCGAAACCATTACTTCGGTGCGGTTGGTCGACCACCCGGCGGGAGCTGGCTGCGAGGCCATCACGGCCATGAAGATCCTTTCGCTGCTGGGTTACCCGGTTGAAGCTGGAGAGCCAAGGAAAATGACGATGCCCGAGAAACGATTCCGTTCGGCGACCATCATGCGGTGGATCGCTCGTATATGGACCATCCCGGTCCTGGTTTTTGTGAGCCTGCGGATCATCATGCCCGACCCTTATGCGACCGAGCCTGTCCCACTCGATGATCTATTCCTCCTGGGATTATGGCTCGCAGCCGTGCTGGCTTTGCTATCGGCCTGGAAATGGGAGTTGATCGGTGGCGCGGCGGTCATTCTCATCCTGGCAGTGCGGGAAGTGGTATGGGTCGTGTTGAAAGGCCCCTGGCTTGTGAATTTCCTGCTGGTCTGGCTGATCCTGGTTCCGCCGGCCGCGTTGTTTATCGCAGCCGCCACCCTGGAGAAGAGGTCCAAACAACCCGCAGACTTGGGGTAACCGATCCGCCCGATCAGGCTGCAGGAAACAGGCGGGACGCAGATGGCCTGGACGAACCAGGATGCGAAACGCTCCTGGTTGACGAATTCGTTCGGGAGATCGAGGTTGCAGGGAAGGGATCACCGCTTGCATTTTCGATCGTCGGACATTTTCAGGAAGGATAGATGATCATGACGATTCACCTGGACTATGCAAATATCCTCACCCCGGACGAACAGCTCCGAAAAGCCTGCCTCGTCATCGATGATGCGGGGTTGATCGCCTATCTTGGTCCGATGGAAGCCGCACCGGCAGTGGAGGGGCTGCGGCTGGATCTGCGCAACCTGTTCGTTGCACCGGGTTTCATCGATATCCACGTCCACGGCGGACATGGGATCACTTTCGGCCATCCGAATACGCTCGAAAAGGATCTGGCCGAATACTCCAAATGGGTGGTCCAGAATGGTGTAACCGGGTTTCTGCCTTCGATCACCGCGCCCAGCGCCGAGGAATTGGCCGGGCTGATTCGAGCCTATGTTCCTCTCCTTGAGCAGCGCCAGCCCGGAGCGCAGCCGCTCGGGATCCACCTCGAGGGTCCCTTCATGAATCTGGAGCGCAAGGGAGCGCAGAACCCGGCCTGGATCCGGGACCCGGACGTGGACGAGGCCAAGCTCTACCTGGAGGCAGGTAAGGGGTGGATCCGCCAGATGACGATGGCGCCCGAGCTGCCGCACGCCGAGGAAGTCGCCGCGCTCTTCCGCCGGGCCGGAGCGGTGCTGGCGATCGGGCACAGTGCAGCGGATTTCGACACCGCCGTCCGGGCGCTGCGAGGGGATTGGAACCACATCACGCATACCTATAACGCGCAAACCGGACTCCACCACCGTGACCCGGGAATCGTGGGCGCCGTGCTGACCTCGAAGGAGATCACGGCGGAGCTGATCGCCGATACGATCCATGTTCACCCGGGCGCGATGAAGGTGTTGATCCGCTGTGTGGGCGCGGACCGGGTCGTACTTGTCACAGATGCGATGGCCGGGGCAGGCCTTCCGGATGGCGACTACGAACTGCTGGGTTTCAAGATCACCGTGCGCGGAGGCAAGGCGACCCAGGAAGATGGCACCATCGCCGGCAGTGCAGCCGTCCTGAATGAGTGTGTTCGCAACATTCACCAGAAGGTGGAGATTCCGCTGGAGGACGCCGTTAAAATGGCCACGCTGAACCCGGCCCGGGTGCTCGGCGCCTCGAACCGGCTCGGCCGGCTGGCGGTTGGACAGGAAGCCAATATCGTCGTAATCGACGAGCAGGTGAACGTCCGCCTGACGATCGTCCGAGGCGAGATCGTCTACCATCAGCTGTAAATTGTGATAGCGATCGGAGCCGGTTCTGGTCATCGATGGATACACGAGATAACGTTCACGAGATAGATGGTCTCATCGATCAGCGTCGTCGATCGCAGCGATTCGATAGGGTTCGGCGCACCGCTTCCGCAGCGGCAAATCAGCTGGGACGTGCGACCTGACTTTCGGACACGTTGAACTGAGTTCTCCTGCAAGGAGTTTTTCGTGCCTCTGAGGGGCGTGATTTTCGACCTGGACGGAACCCTGATCGACAGCCGGGAGGCGGATCTGGAAGCGCTTGCCCGGGCACTGGAGCAGCTGACCGGTGAGCCGACCCGGCACGATCGGCTTACCCGCTTCTTCGGTGTGTCCAGCCGTGAGGCGGCCGAGGAGCTTGTGGGAGCTGAGGCTCCGGCACTTCTAGAACTCTGGTCGAGCGCGTATCACACCGACCTGGGAGAGAAGGTTCGCATTTTTCCTGGCGTGGCCGATGTGCTGCGCAGCCTGCGGTTGGAAGGATTACGCCTGGGTGTTGTGACGCTTCAGACTCGGGAGGAATTGCGCCAGACCCGGAAAGCCTTGCCGCTGGATGGATGGATCGAAGCCTGGGTTGCCGTGGATGATACGGAGCGGCCCAAGCCATCGCCTGAGCCGCTCCTGCTTGCGCTGCAAAAACTTGAGCTGAAACCCGCACAGGCTGTGATCGTTGGAGATTCGGTCAAGGACATTAAGGCGGGACGAGCCGCCGGCGTCTGGACAGGTGCAGCGCTGTGGGGATCGGTCGAGGTCGAAGCCCTGATCGACCTGAAGCCCGATTACATCTTTCGCCAACCGCATGAATTGAGGTCGTTATGGGATCACAAAACAGAACCATGAAGATCGCCGTCGTAGGCGTCGGCATCATCGCGCAGAAAGCCTATCTCCCGCTTCTGCGCCGCTGGCCGGGTGTCAGCTTGCTGGGCATTCACAGCCGTTCGCAGGATACGGTCGATCAAGTTTGCTCAGACTGGCAGATCGATTTCGGAACGACCAACCTGCAGGCGCTGATCGACCTCGGCCCGCAGGCAGCTTTCGTGCTCACGCCCCGATCCACGCATGCAGCGTTGGCCGCGCAGCTCCTGCAGGCGGGTATCGACGTTTTCGTTGAGAAACCTCCGACCGAATCGAGCGCCGATACGCGCACCCTCGGGGAGCTGGCACGCGAGCGCAATCGCATCCTCATGTTCGGCTTCAACCGCAGGTACTCGCTTCTGTACCGCCAGGCGAAGGCTCTCTTCGAGGGGAAGCGCATCCAGACCTGTCTGATCGAAAAGCACCGTCCCTCGGCATTTCACTCCAGCCTCTTCAACAACTACCTGGAGGATACGATCCACCAGATCGACCTGCTGCGATTTTTCTGCGGCGAGGTGCAGGTGCTGCACACAGCCTTCGAACAGGAAGGGGATCGAATGCTGGGCGCGATCAGCCTCACCCAACTGGCATCCGGAGGGATGGGTATGGTCTCCACCTGCCTGCAAGCCGGTTCCTGGCAGGAGTCGGCCGCGCTGCATGGGAATGCTTTGAGCGTGCAGGTCGATGCCTTTCGGGAGCTGCGAATTTACCATGAGGATCACCTGGAAGTGATCGGACATGATCGCCCGGGGCGCTGGGTTTCTGCGCTGGAGGAGCGCGGCTTTCAGGGAGCGGTGGAGCATTTCTTCGAATGTGTCCGCACACGCCAGCAGCCCGAGACGAACGCCGAGGAAGCCCTTCGGACACAGGAGCTGGTGGAAGCGATGGTAACCTGCGCCGGTGAACCTCTGCAGGTGACACTCAACCCGCGGGAGAGAGGCTGATGAAGCGGTTGATCGATGCGAACCCCAGCGATTTTCAAGCCCTTTCCCCGGCGGATCTAAAAGCCGCGATCCAGGCCTCCGAGGGGCGCGTCGTTGTGGCTGAGGTGATCGCCGCGGCACCGCCACTGATTGACAAAGTATCCAACCTCGAGCTCGCGGCGGCTTTCGGCGCCGACCTGCTGGTTCTCAACCTGTATGACGTCACGCATCCATGCATCGTTGGTTTCCCCGACTGCGGAGCCGGAGATCGAGAGCCACGGTCCGGCTTTGGAGCCTTCCCGCGCGGAGAAGGCTGCACCCTGGAGATGGTCAAGGATTGGATCGGGCGGCCGGTCGGATTGAATCTCGAACCGATAGCCCATCCCGACCTCGAAAAAGTAGGCGGGCGTCTGGCGACGGCGAAGAACGCACAGCTGGCGGTGGAGCAGGGCGCCGATTTCCTGGTGCTGACGGGCAATCCAGCCACCGGCGTGACGCGAGCTGGGATTGCGGCCAGCGTGGGTTCGATCCGCCGGGCGATCGGTGACGCGGCCATGATCCTGGCCGGTAAGGTACACGGAGCGGGGGTGAAAGAACCGGTGCTTACCGAATCCGACCTGGAAGCTTATCTCGAACAGGGCGCGGATGGGGTGATCGTCCCGGCTCCGGGGACCATTCCGGGAATGACGGTTGAGGTCGTGCGCGCATTCGTGGAATTCGCCCATCGTCGGGATGCGGTTGTGCTCTCTGCGATCGGTACATCCCAGGAGGGAGCCAGCCGAAGCACGATCGAGCAAATCGCGTTGATGAGCAAGATGGCCGGGGCCGACATGCATCACATCGGCGATGCGGGCACAATCGGCATTGCGGTGCCGGAAAACATCTACGCCTTTTCCCTGGCGCTACGCGGCCGGCGGCACACCTGGCACCGCATGGCGGCCTCCCTGCGCCGCTGAACTACAGCGGCAGTTCGATTGGCTTGGAGCCTTCCCGCGCGGAGCGGTAGGCAGCTTCCAATACTTCCTGGACGGCCGTGCCGGCGCCGAAATCGATCGCGGAGCGCTGCCCTTCCTTAATGTTGAGCATGAAGTCGTAAATCGAGGCCAGGTGGGCATCGCTCATCAAACCCTGGGAGTACTTCGCATTGGGCCATAAGGCGGCGACCGGGCGCTCGCCGGCCGGTGTGGGCGCATCGATCGCTCCCTCGTTCCAGCGTCCGGCTTGCAGATCATGGTAGCGTACAGCATAGGGATGGCTGATGTGGAACATCAGCGAACCGCGGCGACCGAAAATCTCAAAGCCGGTCTCCTCGGCGGCGCCGGCCGCCATCCGGGTCGCCTCGATGTGCCCCGGCACACCGCTTTTCAGGATCAAACGGCAGTGGGTCCAGTCGTCGACATCGACCTTTTCCTTCGTGGATGAACCTCTGGTGGTCGGGCGATCCGGAATAAAGGTCCGCATCTGTGCCGAAACCTGTGCCACCTCGCCCAGCAGGTAGTGGGTGAGGTCGATGAGATGCGCGCCGAGATCGGCGAACGCGCCGCCGCCTGATTCTGCCTCCCTGAGCCGCCAGGACATTGGTCGATCAGGGTCCAGGTAGCTGCTGTGGAACATGTGGGCCCGGAAATTGAGCACCTCACCCAGCGCGCCGGCCTGGAGCAGGGCTTTCATCTGGCGGATCGCGGGCAGGTAGCGCAGGACGAAGGCTACGTGGGTAAGGACGCCAGCGGCTTCGGCTGCACGCTGCATCCCACGCGCCTCTTCCAGATTCATGGCCAGCGGTTTCTCGCAGTAGATATGGCTGCACCGTTCGAGCGCCGCCAGCGTCTGTTCCCGATGAAGCGCGTTCGGGGTGCAGATATCCACGATGTCATGCGGCTGGGCGAAGAACTCTTCGGGATCGGTCGTACGCAGATCGAAATCGATCTCGTCCATTAGAGCTTGTTCGCTTTTGAGCTGCGATCGCAGCACCGACGACAGTTCTGCCGTGCACTGCGGCTTGCTGTAGCAGAGGGGGATGTTGCGGTAGGCCGTGGCGTGCACCTTCCCGATATAGCCGAGGCCGATCAGGCCCACCTTGAGTTTATCCGGCATGCTCTCACTCTCCCTGCAGATGTGTTGCCTAAGGGCGCCACATGGAAGACCGGCGTCGGTCAAGATTCATGGTAACGATACGGCAGATCGATCCGTGCCATCCGCCCCGTCGAAGCTGGAGGATATTTTGCTGCAATCGGTTGGGTGGATATCAAAGCCGGTTATAAATGATCTGGCCTTTGACCAGCGTAAGGTATATATTCACCTCGTCATCGATTACGGCCAGGTTGGCCTCTTTTCCGGGAGCGATGCTTCCGATCCGATCGGCGAATCCCATCGCACGCGCCGGGTTTAGCGAGGCCATCTTCACAGCCTGGTGCAGCGGAACCCCGACCGTCTGGTGCATATTCCGGACGCAGTGGTTCAAGCGGGCTGAGCTGCCGGCCAGAGTCCCATCCTCGAGCGTCACAACGCCATCCTTGATCGTGACCATGAATTCGACCGATTCATACACTCCATCTGGCAGGCCGGCACCGAGAATGGCGTCCGTGATCAGGACGATGCGATCGTCTCCCAGGCAGCGGTACAGCGTTTTCATCGCGCCGGGATGCACGTGGATGGTATCGGCGATTAATTCGGCCGTGACCTCATCGGAGGTCAATACAGCACCGAAGACTCCCGGCTGGCGGTGATGAAAACCGCGCTGGGCGTTGAAGGTATGGGTTACATGGGTGAAATTGGATCGAAGCGCGCGCTGAGCTGTTTCGTAGTCAGCATTGGTATGCCCAGCGGCAACAACCACTCCTTGCTGGCGGAAGAGCGCAGCCACTTCATCTGCATGGGGCAGTTCCGGCGCCAGCGTCATCTGACGGATCCAGCCGTCGCCGGCTTCGAGGAAGGCACGGGCTTGCTCGAGATCGGGATCACGCAGCCATTCGGGATGGAATGCCCCCTTTTTCTCCCGGCTGAGGAAAGGGCCTTCCAGATGGATGCCCAGCGGTACCGCACCGCCGAAATCCTTCTTGAAAAGCTGGGCATAGGCTGTAATGACGTTGATCAGGGAGGGTGCATCCGGCGTGGCGATGGATGTCAGGAATCCGGTCACGCCGTTCTCGACGACACGTTGGGAGTAGGTCGCCAGGTCGCTCTCGAGCGTATCCGGATTACCGAATCCAACACCGAATCCACCGTGGACGTGAACATCGATCAATCCGGGGATAACCATACGGCCGCGCAGGTCGAGTGTCAGATCTTCGGTGTGGGGCGCTGATTCCATGGGCCCGACATATTCGATGTGACCATCGTCTGAAATGATCACTGCACTATCGGTGAGTATCTCTTCAGGGGTAAAAACGGTCGCGTAATTCATACAGATTGACATGGGGCAGCCTCTTCCAGAAGGGGTGCGTTTTGATTGATGTCGAGATCGCGAGCAGGGGGAGTCATTCCGGATCTCGAATCTCCACGCGATCGGGGGCCACGTTCGATTCCATATTACCCCCTGGCTTTAAGGCATGTCAAGGACATGGCTGATGCCAACCTTCCCGCTGGATGGCGGCCATCGAAGCCGGGGAGGCTTACCAAGAATTCCTGGCGGAAACGAGATGCGGCTGATACCTGCGCCCAGCCTGGCGCCGCAAGCTTGAACTCAAATATGCAGGGCGCTATAATCCGGGCGTTGCTGTGGCTCTCGGCGGACAAAGGGCAAAATCCATATGAACCCTGTGCGCGGTGAAGCGATTTATCAGGAGATTGGCTCCCAGCCGCACGCTTGGCGGGAGCTCCTGCCACAGCTTTCCAGCCAGATCCGGGAGGCACGATCCATTCTCTCCCGCGCCCAGCATCTCGTCTTCAGCGGTTGCGGATCGGGCCTCAACGCGGCTCGTTATGGCGCTCCGCTGGTCAGTATGGTTTGTGGGCGGACCGCGCAGGCGATTCCAGCTGCCGACCTGACGCTCTTTCCCCAGGTCGTTGGCCGCTCGCCGAAGCGCACGGCGATTATCCTGCTTTCACGTTCGGGCCGAACAACCGAGGTCGTGGACGCGGTACATGCCATGCGCTCGGCCGGTTTTCCGGTCTTGGGCATCACCTGCACGGAAGACAGCCCGCTAGCACGCGAATCAGATGCAGCCCTGATTCTGCAATCTGTCCAGGAAGAAGCCGTCACCACGACGCGCTCGTTTACCGGCATGCTGATCGCGCTGCAGTACCTGGCAGCAGCGCTTGCGGAGGATGAAGAATTTTTCAAGGCCATCGATGGCCTGCCGCAGGTGTGCAAATCGCTCCTGCCGCAGGCAGAGACGGTTGGCCGTGAAATAGCTGATACCTCTCCATTGCGCTCATTCGCCTTCGTTGGAAACGGTCCTAACATCGGATTGGCGCATGAAGCGCAGTTGAAGATCAAGGAGACCACCCTGCTGCCGGCTGATGCCTATCCGATGCTTGATTTTCGACATGGACCGCAAACGACGGTGAATCCGGAAATGCTTTTGGTCGCGCTGGTTTCCCGGCGCGGGCTCGAGCATGAAACACGCTTCATCGCCGACATGCATGCTCTGGGTGCCGTAACCTGTGTGCTGTGCGATCAGGCCAGCCCGCAGCTGAAGCAGCAAGCGGACTTCCTGGTAGAATTTCAGGCCGGAGGGGATGATCGAAGCCTGGGACCGCTGTACCTCCCGGCGATCCACTACCTCGCATACTATCGCTCTCTCGCGGAGGGCCTTGACCCCGATCGGCCGGAAAATCTGGCCTACTGGATTGATACATCCGGCGGCGGGAACCATCCTTGAACCATAGACGACACGGTAACGAAGTCAGGTGGGAGCAGCAGGAAAACGAATATGACCCGACATAGATCCGCTCCATCCGCGCTCGACGAGGGCAAGGCACTTGCCCGGGAACTCTTTGATCTGAGCCCGCGTGAATTGGAATCGCTAGGAGGCGAGCGCAGGGACGATCTTCGCACCCGCTATGCTCGACTTTCAGACGCGCAGTTTGAGGATGTGCTTTCCCAGGTTCGGGAATCCAAGCTGATGCTGCATAAGCGGGTTGGATGGCAGGCTATTCCGCATGACATCTCGGTCCTCGTGCTGGTGCTGGCGGCGGCGTTCTTCGATCTGCGGATCGCGATCATCGCCTGCATCGCAGTCCTGGTCCTGCTGGAGGGGATCTTCCAGTTTACCTACAACGAGAGGCTCTACCAGCCGCTGAGCGCGCTCGTCTGGCTGACCTATCCGGCCTACCTCGTATTCGGCTACCTGCTGTACCGGATGGGATATTCGATCGTTTGGATTGCCGTTGGGGTGCTGTTGGCGGCGCTCGGGACGTACGTTCTTGGAGTGCTTTCCAGGCTGCCAGTACGCTTGATCCTCGAGAGCCGGGCGAGGGGACGCCAGGCCGGCCTGGCGAAACGCCAGGAGCGTGAGAAAGAGGCGGATCGCTGATCCTGTGGAGGGATCGGCAGGCAATCCGAACATCCCGGCCGCCGGCCGGTCAGCGCTCCCCGGCCTCCTGCCACTTTACCATTAAGTCGTTCCAATTGTTGAACGGGATCGCCTCAATCTTGTGCTGGCGGCAGTAGTCCGCCAGCCAGCCTTTTACAAACAGCCGGTCGACGGCTTGTAGGATCTCGACGTCGCTCTTTCCGTCTCCCACGTAGACAATGCGCTCGGCTTGCTGGCGGAACTTCTGTACGATGTGCCGCTTGCTCACGCCTCGCAGCGGCACATCCGGGTGGTAGTAGGGAAATTCGAATCGGAATCCATTTCCTTCGAAGGCAATATGGTTCGCGTACACCGGGACGCCATCGATACCGTGTTTCTTCAGCAGGAATTCGATATACCAGTCCAACCCATCGCTGACAATGGCGACCAGGTCGCCGCGTTGCTCTGCGCCGGCAAGGAATACGTTGAATCCTGGATCGAGTTCGATTTCCTCCAGCGCGCGTTCCATCTCCTGCCGGGAAGCGGTGACCGTTGCGAAGGTCGAGCGGATTTCCTCAGCGGTCCCGATCTCGCCCCGTTCCCAGCGCCGGGCGAATTCCATGCCGCAGCTCGCGAAGCGCTGATAAAGGTAATCCATCGTCTGTGCGTGGGCGATCGTACCGTCGAAATCGCATAGGACCGCCAGGCTGCCCGGCTTATGAGAAGGTGTCACGAGGGGCTGAACCTATTTGGATTTCGGGAGCTTGAGTTTGAGGGAACGGGCCCAGGCGTCGACAGCTTCCTTGGTATGGACGTGCTTCTCCCAGTCCGTGTCCTGCTCGACGTCCTTGGCCATCGCATCGCGAATCCGCTTGGGGTAGGCTTCGACCCATCGAACCCACGCGGGCTGAACGAACCTGGGCGGCCGCAGCGACCACCACACGCAGACCAGCGCCAGCAGAAGGATGCCGCCGACAAAGAGGAAGTAGTAGGATCCGAATCGGGCCTGCGCTTGCTCCTGGTAGGTGTATAGGAAGAAGACCACCCCCAGCGGGAGATAGGCATACACGCCTCCGCGTGTGCGCCAATACCAGCCTTTCCAGTATCCCAGTCTCACGAATAGCCAGGCGCCGGCAAATCCAATGCCAAGCAGGCGCAGCAGATCATTGGCGTTGAAATCAAATATGATGGGCCTCCTGCAGATAGGTCAGACTCGTTTCTTCGATCAGCGTGGCAACGTCCTGCCGGAACGGACTGATCAACGCTTCATAGGTTTCATCCCGGAAGGATTCTGCATCGGGGAAGTAACCGATCTCATCGTTGCAATAGCTCACAACGCCAGTATACAAGAAGGGACTGTCTTTTTTGATCCGCAGCACACTCTGGCTGAAGGGTTCGCCGGGAAGGCCCATCAACGCCCCCTCCCCGATGTGGAAAATTTGCAACTCGGTTTGAATCGAGCTTTGCCCGGCCAGTGATTCCCGCATCTTCGATTGCCCGACAGCGCCCTGCCACTGCGTGAAGACACGGCGCAAGTCACCGTGACTGGCGCCCTCGGCTTTCATCGCATCCAGACGATGCTGCAGTTCATCAATCCGGCCCTGGCTTTCTTCCGCCGGTGGAAATTCGCGAAATGGCACCTCCAGGGCGTGGGTGCTGCAGTCCAGGGTCGCAGAGGAACTGGATTCCACCTTCTGCATCGTCCCGAGCACGCCACCCGCCAGGATGGAGCCCATACGCTCCGCCTCGGTAAACGTCTGCTCCCGGCGCGTGAAACGTGTGCTCACGTCTCCGGACGCGCCGTTGGTAAAGAGGAAGACCGTGTCCGGGAAGATTCGCGCCAGGATGGAGCGCGCAGCGCCGGGAAAGTCCGCCGTGAGCAGCAAGTTGTCCTGGCCCAGCACGGTCGGGTGGCATCCGTAGTTCATCAGGACAGCCAATGGCTGGCCTTCCGAATTGTCCACGCGCAGGATCAGCAGCTCGTCGTCCAGCCGATCGGAATCGGGGTCATTGCGGTTGGTGCCGATCCCTCGCACCCGTCCCGATTCCCACCCGAGCTGGACCGGGATGAGCTGTCGGCTGGCTTGAAGCGCGGCGCCGGCGATCTTGCGCTCGACGAAATGCTGGAAATCCGGATCGCTGTAGGTCCGAAGCCCAGGAACCTCCGGCATGAATCCGGCCGGGCCCGAGTGTGTGTGCGAGCAGGCGATCATCACGCCATCTGACGGGCCGATGGCTTGCTCGATGGCGGTGCGCAGATTCCGGGTTACGCCGAGCCGTATGCCGAGCAGATCGGCGGCGACCAGGATCAGACGCCGGGAGGCTCCTTCCAGCATCAGCAGCTGGGCGACCAGCGGATCGTGAACACCCTGGCTGACGCCTTCGCGCGCGCCGTAGCCCTCCATGGGGATCCCCACCGGAGGGGTGATATCGACCTGAACGACGCTGGCCTGAACTTTCGAATCGCTCATGATGCCCTACCAGAGTTTGATGCGGCCCCAGTAGCGGTCGAGCAGCGGCTTGTTGATGCGCTCGTGTCCGTCGAGGTTTCCGCTCATGAAAACCGGTGGTTCGAGTCCGCGGTCGAGTAGATTTTGAACAGCCTGCACGATGATCGCATGCACGATGAACATCCCGGCCACCCCCGAACTGGCGCCCACGGGCTGGGCGAGTCCTTCCAGGGTCAACACGCAGTCTCCCTTCGGGCAGCCGTTATCGATCACGACGTCGGAAAGTTCATAGAGTTTCTTGCCACTTGAATGGCGGGATGTCGTGCCCTTTGAGTGCTTCAGCGAGGTAATAGCAATCACAGGGACTCCCCGCTGCCGGGCGCCTTCCGCCATCTCGATCGGTGCGGCATTTCGCCCGGAGTTGGAGATGATCATCAGAGCGTCTTTCGGGGTCACGCGGTAGTAATCGAGGATGATCTCAGCGATACCCTCGATGCGCTCCATGTACTCGCTTTTCACCACCTGTTGGTTTCCGGTGAGGCTGGGCTCGAGGATCGCATCAACCGGGGCGAGACCTCCGGCCCGGGAACAGATGTCTTCGGCAATAACATGGCTGTGGCCGGTGCCGAAGGTGTACAGGATTCCGTCCTGGGCGACGGCGTCTGCCACAATTCCGGCCGCCTCGAGGATGGCCTCCATCTGGGTTGAGAGAATGCCATCGAGGATGTCCTGAATTCGGGCCGCATAGGCTGTAACCTGGTTTTCCATGATCACCTCCAGGGGTGGGATAGCGGGGGCGAGACTGGTTCGCGCGGTCGACCCAGAGTCCCAGGAGACGGATTTCCTTCAGGATCCACGGTTTCCGGCGCGGTGGACGCGGGTGTCATGCCGGGCCGGGATCACCCCGTGCCTGACTCTGGGTTGATGAGACCGAACCTGCCGTTACCTCGCAATCCCGGATGGAATCAGATTGAAGGTTTCGATCAATTCACCCACTCGGAGAAATTCTTCTCGATCGTGGGCCAGAATTCCTTCTTCGGGTCATCCGGCATCATCCGGCAGGTGATCGTCACGCCCATATCATGCGCTTCTTTGAGGGCCTTGACGCCCTGCTCGGTGAGGAAGACGGTGTTCGAGAGCTTCTTCGATCCGCGGGTATACGCCTGGTTGCCCAGGTTGATTTCATCCATCTTCAGTCCACGTTTGAGTAGTTCGACACCATCCTCAGGGAATTTCGCGATGATGAAAATCGTCTCATTTTCCGCTTCAGGGCCCTTGCAGTAAGCGACAGTGTCATCCAGCGAGAGGACCGACACCTTCGCGCCGATGGGAGCCACGGCCTTCAGCAAGGTCACCTGGATTGGGTCGGCTGCAACCTTATCATTCGTAACGATAATGTGGTCGATCTTGATTGCTGCGTTCCAGGAAACCAGGATCTGTCCGTGGATTAAACGGTTATCCATGCGGATGTGACGGACGGGCATAGGGAACCTCCTCCAGCCGCCTCAGGGTACGTCGTGTATTATTCCGGATTGAGGATCTCCGAGAGGTCCTTGATACCAAACTTGCCGGCTTGCTTGGCAATTTCCACCAGTTCAGGAAGCGTGTGGCTTGGACGCTGGACAAGCAGTTCTGCCAGCATGGGCAGGTTCACACCGCTGATGAGCTTTAAACCTTCCTGCTGCATGGCGAGACGTGCACAGGCGTTGAATGGGCTTGCGCCGGGCAGATCGACCAGGAGCAGGGTGCCTTCGCCGGTGTCATTTTGCCCGATCGACTCTTCGACACGTTCCATCAAGCCTTCGACGGCATCCATCTCGAGCAGATGGACCGGGCTCAGCTGCTCCTGCTTTCCGACGATCATCTCCGCCGCTTGGATCAAGCCGGCGGCCATCTCGCCATGTGTTACAACAATAATCCCAACCACGCGACCTCCTGCCCTCGCTCAGGCCAGGTTTAATTATACATTCACGCAGGTCGATCGGATCTACTGGACCCGGCCCTGAGCGTGAGTTAAAGGGCTGCTAGAAAAAGAATCTCGGCGCCCATGCCATGTGCTTGTAGCGTGCCAGAATCTCTTCGTTATGCTCGTCAGAGCCGTCCAGGTTGGCGCTGATCAGCACTGGTGGAGTGACGCCTTTGTCGAGCAGATACTGAATGGCCTCGACCATGACGGCATTCATGATGGCTGCGCCAAGCACCGTGGAAAGCGCGCCGGCTTTCATCGGCATGCCCTCGAATTCGATCGCCGCATCCCCCATGGGGGTGCCGGTATCGAGTACGATATCCCCGAATTCAAACAGCCGTTTGCCGCTCGAATGGCGTGACTCGACGCTGCGGGAATGTTCCAAGGAAGTCACCACGATCAGCTTCAAACCGTGCGCTTTGACGTACTGTGCTGCTTCGATCGGCTCAGGGTTGCGTCCTGAATTGGAGATGATGAAGATCACTTCCCCGGGCTGAAGCGGGTATTGTTCAAAAAGTGTCTCTCCATATCCCTCGATCCGTTCCATTAATCCCCAGGTGGGATCGGGGAGGTGGAAGACCGGCGCCAAACCGCCGGCGCGTTCGCTGATCTCGCGCGCCAGGAGCTGGGAGTGGCCTGATCCGAATGTGTATATGTTCTTGCCCTCCGCGATCACGTCTCCGATAAGATGGGCCGCGGCCTGGATCGGATCGGCCTGTTCTTCGAGCATCCAATCAAGCCGTTCCCGAGCGATCTTCAGATAAGTTTCGAACATCGTATTCCCTCGGCTTTGCCTGCTGAGATGATAGAAACAGGGTAATTGGGATGCCCCAATTACCCTGTTTGATGTTTGATCCGGTTGCCCATGGACCCCTGTTACCCGAGGATCCCCAACGCACCGCCGATGAAGCCGATTGCCGTCAGCACCAGGATGGTCCGAATCGGGCTCCAGCCGCGTTTGAGCAGCCAGTATGCCAGCCATGTAACAAGGAGCGGAAGCATATATGGCAGAATCGCGTCCAGCTGCTGCTGGATGTTGACGGTTTGCGTCGTCAGTTCACCCCGTACCGTTACGTCCCGGCTCCACTCCAGGGGCGTCGTGACTTTCACGATCGATGGTGCAAATCCGCCGATCACGACCAGGCCGACCAGCGTGGCCAGTTCCGTGATCCGCTCGATCATGCCGCCGCCCAGTTGGCCGATCAGGTTGCTGCCTTGACGGTACGCCCAGAAGAACTGCCAGTAGCGTACGCCCAGGTACGGGAAGAAGACCAGCAAGATCACCAGGATCGGCCCCATTACATTGCCCTGCAGGGCCATCACGGAGCCAATGCTCATGATGATGCTGTTGTAAAGAGCCCAGACGATCGTGTCGCCAACCCCCGCCAGCGGACCCATCAAGCCGACTTTCAAGCCCTCGGTTGTCTCCAGCGAGGCGCCTGACTCCTCCAGGGCTGCATGAGCGCCAAGGATGAGCGGGTAGCCGACCACCGGGTTGGTGTTGAAGAAGTTCAGGTTGGTGATGAAGGCTTCCTTGAAGTCTTCAGGATCGGGGCGGGTCTTGCGCAGGATGGGCAGAATCGCGGCGCAGTAGCCAACAGACTGCATGCGCTCGTAGTTCCATCCCAACTGATTCAGGAACAGGTAGCGCCAGAAAGCCCGCATGAGGTCGCTACGTGTAAGCTTGGTAGAAGCCGTAGTCTCCATCTCAGGCCTCCTGTCCGCGATATTTCAGCTGCTGGTAGACAAGCGCGATGGCCACGCCGGCGATCGCGATGCCCACCAACGGCACTTTGAGATACGCGTAAAGTACGAAACCAAGCAGCAGAAATGCCGGGAAAGTGCTCACCGGCAAGATCTTCAGCAGCATGGCAAAACCAAGTGCTGGCAGAATGCCGCCGGTTACGGAAATGCCCTTATTGAACCATGGGTTCTTATCGAAGAAGTTCGATACCGCCTGAACCGCCTGGTCGCCGAAGGCAACGGCTAGGAACACCGGGATAGCCCGTGAAAGACCCCAGATCAGGTGGCTGGTCCACCACATCATCCGCATGAAGCCCTTCTCGTCCCCGGCCTCAGCAAAAGCGTCGGCGCGGTGGACAAAGACGAAGTTCAAGAAGCGTTGGAGAACATCGACCTGGGTGAGCAGTAGTGCCGCGGGGATCGCCAGTGATATTCCGACCTCAAAGCCGCCCGTCTTTCCAAAGTAGGTGCCGAGAATCGCACCGACCGTGAAATCCGGGATGGTGGCGCCGCCGTACGTGTACACACCAAGCGCCATCAGTTCGAGCGTGCCGCCGATCATCATGCCGGTCTGGATGTCGCCGACGATGATCCCGGCACCGAAGCCGGCGATAAGTGGTCGGAAACCTAGGAAGAACACTGGGCCGAGGATGTCGTAGATGCACAAGTATGCCCAGAGCGCCAACAATATGGCAGTAAGCATTGTGTGCTTCCTCCTCCATTAATGAATATGTCCGGTTTTAAGGCTGTTTCTATTCACGAACTTAGGGTGTTCTCGGAGGCACCACCTCCCTTCATCGATTTTGGGCAACCGGGATCTCGTGAGTCGAAGCACCGAAGGCAGCCGCTGGCTTCCAGGCTGCTCGCTGCCATCAACCGACATCATGGGATACCTTTGCGGAAGAAGTATGAGAAGTAGAAGCGTTCCAAGCCGCACCCATTCTGCTTTCCCATTGGCTGCGGTCTCGAGAGTCGGCCAGATGCATGCTGCCGGAGCCCGGATGGCGCAGCGACGAATACTTCTTAATTCATGGGAAGAGCAGGATCCAAGTGGGTATCGAGCGTCGGGTCGTCCTGCGCTCTTCTACTCTCTTTGCTTCCTTCGCCTCCTGGCCAGCCGTGGATCAGGCTGCACTGCCGCACCTACAACGCGAACCCCCAGAAACGGAAGCAGTACCGTCGCAAATGTAAGGACCAACTCAAATTGCATCAGGTATTACTAGTCTATGTCGCTCTTCCTCCCTTGTCAACTATCATGTTGAATATGTCATGAATTAAAGACATTTTGCCCGGGCAAATGTTCAGCCACGATGTGGCACGATATAATAGGTAGATGCGGCAAACCGAAGAGGCAGAACGCGCTTCCTCAGGCAAAGGCTCCCTTGATCACAGGTACTCTCGGTTCGCCGTCCCTTACCGGTATCTTTTCAGGCGTGCTCGTTGACGATCGGTTTCCCGGAATGGATTGCTTTCCCAGCTCCCGTTCGCACCATCCCGGGGTTTACGGGCTAGGAAGAACCTACCTTTGGGCGACAAACAGAACAGGCTTAGCAAACTCGACTCAACCCCGGTTCAGCTGCTGGCAGTGGATATCGATGGTACCTTGCTCGATTCCCACCACCAGGTCCGTCCGAGGGTACGAAAAGCTCTTCAGAACGTATCCTTTGATGGCCTGATCGTCAGCCTCGTCACGGGCCGGCCGCGTTGTGGAACGCTCCCTTTACTGGAGGATCTCGGGCTGACAGCGCCCGATATCACCTCAGGCGGCGCGTACATTTTTGATTCGGCACAGGATCATGTAGTGGCCTACCAGCCCCTTCTCCCCGAGACCGCGCGCGCCGTGGTGCAGCTCGCCCGCCGTCCTGACGTGGGAATCTATTTCGGCTCGCCAGACAACATCTCCTACGAGATCCCCTACGAAGACTTTCACCGCACGTCGGTGATCGACCCTCGCTATCTGCACCGGGCGTCCGACCTGCTGTTCGAGACCGATCTGCAGCCGGGGAAGATCACGCTGGTGGCGGATTATCCAATTTTGAAAGATCTCGAAGGCCAGATTCGAACGATGCGCATCCCGCTTGAGCTCACGTACTCCGGCGATCGGTTCCTGGAAATCAACCGCGCCGGCGTGGATAAAGGCAGCGCGTTGAAATCGCTGAGTGAATATCTCGGGATTCCGCTGGAGGGAGTTGTCGCCGTAGGGGATTCGCCGAATGATATCAGCATGTTACGCGTCGCGGGAGTATCGGTTGCGATGGGGAATGCGGCATCCGAGGTTCAGCAGGTTGCGGATCTGGTGGCCCCGAGCAACGATGAAGATGGCGTTGCCTGGTTGATGGAGAAAATCGGGTAGAAGGGTTGGCGCCGGGGCGGCATGCCCTGGATCGCTTTTTCTCCAGCCTGGAGAAAGGGGACGGCCTATGAGCGGGGAAATTCTGCATAAGGAAATCTACGAACAGCCCCAGGTGATCGCCGATTTCCTCGAGTCGGAATCGGAAAACGTCCGCAGCATTACCCAAAAGCTAGGAAAGACATTCCAGTACCTGCTGATCGCGGCACGCGGTTCCTCCGACAATGCCGCACGCTATGCCCAGTACGTGTTCGGGTCCTTGAACCGGCTGCCGGTGGCGTTGGCTACCCCTTCGCTTTTCACGCTGTATGACCGGCCGCCCAAGATGCAGGGAGCCTGCGTGGTCGGAATCTCGCAGTCCGGACAGTCGCCGGATATCCTGGCCGTCGTGGAGGAAGGCCGCCGGCAGGGCCAACCTACGCTCGCGATTACCAACGACCCTGACTCGCCGTTGGCCGAGGCTGCCGAATACGTCATCCCCCTTCACGCCGGCCCCGAGAAGGCGGTCGCGGCAACCAAGACCTACACGGCATCACTGGCAGCGCTGGCGCTGATGTCCTGTCATCTGGATGACGATCAGGAGCGGTTGGGGGTTTTGCAGGGCTTGCCTGACCTGATGCGGGAGACCCTCAAGGACAACCAGGCCGTGATTGAGACGGCCGAGCGCTACCGCTTCATGGAGCGCTGTGTAGTCATCGGCCGGGGCTACAATTACGCCACCGCGTTCGAGGTTTCGCTCAAGATCACCGAATTGACCCGCATCATTGCCGAGTCCTATTCTTCGGCGGATTTCATGCACGGTCCGATCGCCATGGTTGACCAGGGGTTCCCGATCCTGCTTATCGCGCCGAGCGGAAACGTCCTTGAAGATCTCAAATCCCTGGTGGACCGGCTCGAGTCGCTGCAAGCCGAAATGCTGATCATCAGCGACGATCGCTCGCTGCTCTCACGTGCGCAGGTCGCGCTCCCGCTGCAGGCTCGGGTACCCGAATGGGTCTCGCCGCTGTTGGCGGTGCTGCCAGGCCAGCTCTACAGCCTCGGCCTGGCCCAGGCGCGCGGCATGGATCCCGATCGACCGCATGGTCTCACGAAGGTGACCGAAACCTGGTAACAACCTTGCCTTGAACATCCGGGAAGCATCAGCCGGATTGGGGGATGGGGCCCTGTGCGGCATGAATACAGCCGACCGGGATGGAACCTGGGTTCTCCATGTTCAGGGTTGTTGAAAGACGCCGGTCGACGGTGGCACGAGTGGAGCGGGGATCTTTGCCGGGGGCGTACTCACAGGTATTGCGTCGGACGGCACGGTTCGAAGGGTGAAATTACCAGCGCCGGGATGCAGGGCAACCCGCTGATAGTTTGATCCGTGACATTGACCTGGGGCGTAGGCCTGTCTGCCGCCGACGAAGCGAAGGCGCTGACCGGAGTGTGCCGGGTGATAACAGCTTGGGCCGGGTTTGGTTGCATGGCAAGAGGGGGCGGCCCTGGGTGAGGATTGCAGGGCATATGCCTTACCCCTCCGAGCCGTGGATCTACCACGACGGCAAGCAACGGCTTGACAAGCGCACCCGGATCGGTTATCGTTCCACCCATCAACAAAATTCGCCAGCAGTCCTCGCTGCAGTTCCCTCCGGGCTTGGTTCCATCCCCCAGACATCTGCTTGACTTCTGAAGATAAGGAAAATTTGATCGTTATGAACTTCAATAGTTCAATCTTGATTCACGTTTAACAACAGGGATTCGTGCCGCCGGGTATCAAATTCCGACGCCGATCCAGGCGGCGGCCATCCCGCTCGCCTTGGCCGGGAAGGATATCATCGCAACCTCCCAGACGGGGACAGGCAAGACGGCGGTGTTCGTGCTGCCCATCCTGCATAACTTGCTCACAAGTGAGGGGAAGGGGACTCGGGCTTTGATTATCACGCCCACCCGCGAGCTTGCCGAGCAAATCCACCAGGCTATAACCATTCTGGCGCGTGGAACGAAAATTCGGAGCGCTGCCATCTACGGTGGTGTCGGCGCGGGAGCCCAACTCGAGGCGCTTCGCCGTGGGGTGGAAATCATCGTGGCATGTCCCGGACGCCTGCTGGATCATATCCAGAACAAGCACGCCCGACTCGATACAATCGCTTTTCTGGTGCTGGATGAGGCCGACCGTATGCTCGACATGGGTTTCCTGCCGGATATCAAGCGCATCCTGCGGCATGTCCCGGTCCGGCGTCAAACGCTGCTGTTCTCAGCCACGTTTCCAGCCGAGGTCGAGGCGTTGGCGGCCCAGTTTCTACGTTCGCCGGAGCGCGTTGCGATCGGTATTTCAAGGCCTGCGCACACGGTTACGCATACCCTATACCCGGTTCCACAGCATTTGAAGAAGCACTTGCTGTTGAGGCTGCTCAAGCAGACCAGGACCGATTCGGTTCTGATTTTCACTCGGACGAAGCACCGCGCCCAGCGCCTGACCCGGCAGCTGGCCAACGCCGGCTACAGGACGACCGGCCTGCACAGTGATCGCAGCCAGGGCCAGTGACGATCAGCACTGAACGGTTTTAAAACCGGGCATTTTCAGATCATGGTCGCGACCGACATCGCTGCGCGTGGCCTGGACATTGACCGCATCTCGCATGTCATCAACTACGACATGCCCGACACGGCCGATGCCTACATTCACCGCATCGGACGCACCGGGCGGGCTGAACGAACCGGCGAGGCCTTTACCCTCGTTACACCGGAAGATCTGCCGATGGTGCACCAGATTGAAAAAATCATGAAGGAAAAATTACCGCAGCGTTCGCTGTCCGATTTTGACTATGCGGCAGCAAAGCCAGATGCCCGATTGCCCCTGCGCCAACCAGGCGGCTAAAGGCAATGTTCTGCGCCTGGGTTCGGTTGAGGCATGGCTGAAGCGGGCTGATCACGCAGCCATCACGCGCGATCTCCCGGTGGGCACCGGGGTTCATCGTCACGGTCAGCCTTTTTGTTCGTAGGTCTTTCTACCCTCCAGCAGGAGCGCCTCGACTTCGAGCCGAGCTTTGTCGATTGACAAATCCAGGACGGTAGCCCACTCCGCGCACACCGCAGAGCGTGTCGCTTGCAGCATGATGCTGGTAATCTCGTTCAGACTTCTCTTCCAGCTGAGGGCTGTTAAATCGCGTACCAATTCACAGCGTGCCTTAAAGGATCCATCCTTCTGGCGTCTTGCGCCTTCGATCAGACTGATCATATGGTCAAGAAAACCTTCGCCCGGGTTTGCTGATATCCTGATGATGAGCCAATCGGAAAGGACAAGTGTGCCCCCAGTCACCGCGCTGCGATCCCCGCCGGCTTCTCGGATCACCGGTGCGCTTTCTCCGGTGATTGCGCTTTCGTCGACAGAGGCAATGCCTTCAATGACTTCGCCATCGGCCGGTATCACGTCGCCAACCTCGACCAGGATCAGTTCCCCTTTTCTCAGCGTCTGTGAGGCGATAAGCTCGATTGATGTATTTATTTGACGATCTTTAAATCGCTTAGCCATAGTATCCTTACGGGACCGCCGCAATGCTTCCGCCTGCGCCTTGCCGCGACCCTCTGCAATGGCTTCCGAGAAATTAGCGAACAGGACGGTGAACCACATCCAGATAAGAACAGGGCCGATTGAACCTGGTACAAGGTCTCCAACTCCTACCAGAGCCTGCACCCAAAGCGCCGTGGACAGCACGCAACCTACTTCCACTACGAACATGACTGGATTGCGCACCATCCAACGCGGATCAAGTTTCCGGACTGCGTCAACCGCGGCGTGTTCGAGTATCTTACGATCCATCATAGCTGCTGCTTTCTCGAGTTGTATGCATGATGAGCCGTACTGGTAGAAGAATTTCTATGACTACCTCAACATCAGGTGTTCTACTATCGGTCCCAAGGCCAGAGCCGGGATAAAATTTAAAACACCCACGATCAGGATGATCCCGATCAGCCAAGCCATGAAGAGCGGTGTATTAGTCGGTAGAGTGGCTTGGCTTATAGGGATCTTCTTCTTCACCACAAGCGAGCCGGCCAGAGCCAATACAGGAACAGCCAACCAGTAACGGGCAATTAGCATCGCAAGCCCGCCAGAAATGTTGTAGAAGGTACTATTCCCGTGCAACCCAGCGAAAGCGCTGCCGTTGTTGTTGCCCTGAGAAGAGAACGCATACAGGATCTCACTAAAACCATGTGGGCCTGGATTAGATATAGCTTCCCGGCCAGGTTCGGTGGTCACCGCCAGAGCTGTAAAACCGAGTACGATTAACGGCATAATAAGGATGATCAACGAAGCCATCTTCATTTCGAAAGCTTCGATCTTCTTGCCTAGATACTCTGGCGTGCGGCCAACCATTAACCCCGACATAAAGACGCCTACAATGACGAAAGCCAGCATCCCGTAAAGCCCTGAGCCAACCCCGCCGAATATTACTTCACCGAGTTGCATCATCACCAAGGCCGCCAAACCACCCAGTGGTGTGAAGGAGTCGTGCATTGAATTTACCGAACCATTGGATGCAGCTGTTGTGGCGACCTCCCAAAGGGCGGAATTTACTACCCCGAAGCGCAACTCTTTTCCCTCCATGTTTCCGCCAGGGTTAGTGTTAGTTGCCGTTTGATCAGCTCCCATGTTTACAAGGGATGGATTTCCCTGCGATTCGGACCAAACTGCCAAGCAAAGGAATAGTATGAAGATGAAAGTCATTACCGCCAATAATGACCATCCTTGGCGGATGTCTTTCACCATATCCCCGAAGGTATAGCAAAGAGAGGCTGGAATAAGCAGGATAGCCAACATTTCCAGGAAATTGGAAAGCGGGGTCGGATTCTCAAAGGGGTGGGAAGAATTCGTATTGAAGAATCCCCCCCC
>Ga0307425_1000494_pt1 | contig 24883 bp, 19 predicted proteins | sample SalMarWE160330MG_FD_202152 | JGI IMG/M metagenome (GOLD analysis project Ga0307425, IMG submission 202152) | Salt marsh sediment microbial communities from the Plum Island Ecosystem LTER, Massachusetts, United States - WE1603-30 | ecosystem: Environmental > Aquatic > Marine > Intertidal zone >...
GGTCGCATCCATTGTACGCAACTCGATGCGTGTCTCTTCCTCGCTTGCATATGCAGGTACGCGGATGGCGGCGCTCCGATTCGCCGCTCCATACACAAGATGAACCGGGGCCTCGTATCCGGGAACAAGGCGCCGATACGAATTGGTGGAGGGATTGGTGAACGCCATCAGGCTGCGGCCGTGAGTGAGGAGGCCGCCGACATAGCAGCGCGCAAGTTCAGACAGGCCACCGGAGCCGGCAAACAAGTTCCTCCCTCCCTTACGCAAGAACTGATGCAGGTGCATCCCATTTCCTGCTTCACAATAGAGCGGCTTTGGGAGAAAAGTGGCCGAAAGCCCCGCCTCCGCAACAACATTCTGCACTATGCTTTTGGCGATCAGCGTGACATCCGCCATGCGCAAGAGAGTAGCGAAGCCGATTTCGATCTCCTGCTGACCGTAGATTCCTACCTCGTGATGGTGGTACTTGACCGGAATCCCGGCTGACTCGAGCTGTCGGGAGATCTCGTTTCGCAGCCCGAACAGTTGATCCTGCGGGAGGGGAGAATGATAGGCGGACGCTTCGGATGTCTTCACTCCCGGACGCTCGCGGTGCTCGCGTCCCTCCAGCGGGACAATATCCACGCAGATGCGGCCGGTTCCGCTTTCGAAAAGCGCTTCTTCGAAGATGTAGAACTCGAATTCAGGGCTGACGATTGCCTCATCGGCGATCCCGGTATCTGAAAGGTAGGCGGATGCTCGACGGCCGATACCGCGTGGCGCGATCGCCGCTGGACAGCGACTTTCGGCATCGCAAACGTCGCCGATTACGGTTAGGATTCGCTCGCCGGACCGCTCTTCTACATAGGCCGAGGAAAGGTCGGGAATGAGGACCATATCGCTCCCCGCAATCTTGCGGTAGCCGTAGTTCGACCCATCGAACCCAATCCCTTTCGTTGTCGTCCGCTCGTCGAATCGAGCCGCCGGGATCGTTATATGGCGAAACCGTCCCACCAGGTCCACGACCCGGAAGTCAACAAACTCGATGCCTTCCGACTCGATCCGCTCCTGCACCGACTGGAAGTCTGTCATGCACACCTCTCTCATCGTTTTTTCGGGGAGCAAAGAATAGCCCCCTCAGTTGAGATCGGCAACATCTCTCCTTCGCTCAGTGGTGGAGGTTGCGTGCCGCAGCGAACGCCAACCCGGCATTTGTCAGCGCAATTGCCGTCCTATTCACGGCTGCATGCTTGTCGAGGTAGTTCTGCTGCATCGCCGGCATCAAGCCTTCCGCTTCGATATCCACTTTAGGCATGAAATAGTCGAGGATGTCGGAGGGATGCTCGCGCTTGCTGTCAATCTCCGGCCCGCCACCTTCATGCTTGGCGGAGATGTTAGGTACGTGTCTGGCAAGCTCCACCAGTTCGGCGGTACGGTCGTACGGTTGAATGACTATTGACTTGTAGGTTTCGGTGATGTGATGTTCGAAGCGGACAACATTGTCAAAGCCCAGTGCGTGTCGCATAGGTGCCGTTGCTTCGATGGTGGCGTTGTTCACCGAATTCGCCCAATTGAAACCAATGAGCGATGTGGTGCCGTCGTCGCGCGCGAACAGCTTCGCACCGAGCAGTGTCCACATTGCGGAATACGGATTGTCGTTTCCCATGTATACCGAAATCTTGAACTCCACGTCCACGCCCAGCTTGTGCAACAGATATCCGAGAAGAACCGTGCCCGGATTGATGTTGAGGACCTGCTTTATTCCGTACGTAGTGTAATAGTGGAGAAACTCATCCAGCCAGTCCAGGGCGTGCTTGTTCGGCTGTCCTACTCCGCCGAAATAACCGGTGATCGTCTCCGGTCCCCCGAGATGAATGTTCGAGCCATCTGTTCCCTTGGTATCGAGAGTCTCGACATAGCTCGCGCCGATCACTTGCATCGCCGCCGCGACAGCAAGAATATCGCCGCTGTCCTTCGCCTGTTCCGACATACTTCGTACGCGGATGAACCGGCCGGGCATGATCTCGCCATTGGCGATTGACTGCCGTGCCTCGGCAATCAACCACGGGAAGAATTGTAGTGCGCTTATCTCCAGCGTGACGGCCTTCGCGTCATCGAACTTTGTCGACGCAAAGCGAGACCCGAGGACTGCCTGTCGAAAATCCGAAATGGAGACAAACGCCCGCTTGTCTCGCTGTTCGATCAGCCATTCAACATCCTTGAGATAAGGAGAACCTTCCTCCTTCAACCGCGCAAGCAACGAAGTTAGGTCACGCGCCTCCCGCGCCTTGCGGTTTATCTCTTCCGGTGTTCCGTATCGTTCGACCACTTCAAGAAAGCGATTGATCACGCTGTTGTCCGGATCAAGCAGGAAGTCGTTTATCTGCCTAATGTGCGCCTCGTCGATCCTCAGGCGATTGCGTAGATCACTCATCGGCTCACTCTCCTCGTCACTCGAATTCTTTGGTAAGTTCGGGGAACTTCTCCGCCTCGCTTGACAGCATGTGGTAGCAGTGGTCGTCCTCAGGGAATCTCCCCTCTTTCACATCCGTGATGTAGGCACGCATCGCATCTGTGATTACCTGCGCGATGTTGGCGTACTTCTTCACGAACTTGGGAGTGAACGCCTGAAACTGCCCGATCAGGTCGGAGACGATGAGAAGCTGGCCGTCGCAGTGCGGGCCGGCACCGATGCTCAGAACCGGAATCGTCAGTTTCTTGGCGATGAATCCAGCCACTTCGGGTGGGACGGCCTCCAGCAAGAGCAACTGCGCCCCGGCTTCCTCGATCGCCAGCGCGTCCTTGATCAATAGCCGTGCCGACTCGATTGTGCGCCCTTGAGCCTTATGCCCACCAAGTTGTCCGGAACTTTGAGGGGTGAGTCCGATGTGTCCGCACACGACAATCCCAGCGTCGAGGATCGCTCTGATACGTGGGATTACTCGTACTCCGCCTTCCAGCTTCACTGCGTCGACTCCCGCTTCTTTCAGGAATCGTCCGGCGTTCGCTACCGCGTCCTCATTGCTCGTCTGATAACTCATGAACGGCATATCACCAAGGACGAATGCGGTTGGCGCAGCACGCCGCACAGCCTCGCTGTGCACGATGCACTGGTCCATTGTCACCGGAATCGTACCTTCGTAACCATAGACGCACATCCCGAGTGAATCGCCGACAAGGAGCATCTCTAACCCCGCTTCTTCAGCGAACTGCGCGGTAGGATAGTCATACGCTGTCAGCCATGAGATCTTCTCCCTGCGCGCTTTCATCGCCTGCAGGTCGAGGATTGATACTTTCTTGCGCGTGTTGCCCATTTCGAATGTCTCCTTTTGGTAGTTGATTCGCGCGACATGCAACTGGATTCGCTGTCAACGTCAGGCAAGCAAGTCGACGCCCACCTCTCGCAACAGCAGCACGAGTCGACAAATAGGAAGCCCCATCACGTTGAAGTAATCACCATGAATGCCGCTCACAAATGCCGCCCCTTTTCCTTGTATCGCATATCCGCCCGCCTTGTCCCAGTGCTCACCGGTATCCAGATAAGAGCCGATTTCCTGCTCGCTCAACGGGCGGAACATGACCTTGGTTTCCTCGCACGCCACGTGCGCGTCATTGCGGTCGGTTGATAGGACGCAAAGGCCTGTCAGAACTCGATGTTCCTTCCCACTTAGCTGCATCAACATTGCGCGCGCTTCCGCTCCTGATTGTGGTTTTCCCAGTACGTGTTCATCGACGACAACTACAGTATCCGCGCCTATAATCACGCCTCGGTAAGCTCCCGCCACAGCGTGTGCCTTCGCTTTCGCGAGAGAGACCACCTGCTCTTCGGGCAAGCCACTCGTCCACTCCTCCAGCTCACTGGGTACTATGATGAAGCCGGATGTGATGCGTCCAAGGAGTTCGGCTCGGCGCGCGGAAGCTGATGCAAGGACAAGCGCGTGTGACTCGCCAGGAGACGGCTGAATGGATGCGAGGTTCACTTGGCGTTGAACTCTACGCTGTTCGTGCTGTAGTAGAGCGAGAATGGTGCATTCTGGTCGACACCTTTGGGCAACCGAATGACACCAGCCATAATCTGGCCGGCGGCGACTTCGTCGTCACGGAGGAACCCTTGAGTCAGTTCGACGAATGATGATCCGCTGAAGAAAAGGTAGTTCGTACCGTTTTGCTGGATGAAGAAACTCCACGGGCTGAATGGGCTCCCAGTTGAAGATAACGCCCATACCATAACAGCGCCCGTTCCGATGAGCGGTTCAAGTGAGGCTGCCAACTCCCTCCCAAAAGCAGCTTCGCAAACCTCATCCTGCAGATAAACCAACACGAGCCGAAGCTCGTTCCCCCGCGCGGCAACAGTAATCGTCTGCACAAGCTGAATCGGAATCGAAAGAAGGGCGGCCACTGACGCACGCGTGAATTCGCCCGTGGTCAATGCTCCCTGCACATCCGTTATCTTTTCAGGAAGTGGAACGTTGATTTCCGCATGCGATGGCGCTGCAGCAGCTCCCGTTGGCGACGCAGTAGAGTAAGCTGTGGTAGCGCCTCCCCCGACATTGAAATTCGCCGTCTGACCTTCATACGAGACGGTAAACGGTTTCGTAATGTCAATCGCCTTGTCCATTACGAGAATTCCTTCGCTGCCCGATCCGTAGGATGTCCCGCCCGGATTGGGCACGAACCGCCCGTTCAGGAAACCATCACTGATCTCCACCCAATCACCGGCAGTGGGAGTGAACGTAGGCACACCTTCCTGGGAAATCGTCAATCTCTGAGGGAAGAACGGAAAACTATTCACGACCTCGTTGACCGTGGGGTTGATGTACAGCGCATTCTTCCCCACATAGGGCAACAGTTGCTCTCTTAGATGACCGGATATTCTGCTCGAAAAAGCACGATCAATGATGGCAACGGCAAGCACAGCGAGTTGAGTATCGCCTACATCCACCGTGATTGTTGCGAAGAGATCTTGATCAAGACCGGTCTTAGAAGCAATCTGCTCAGGAGTCCCGGCGAAGAGAACGAGACTCCTGAGCAGAAAAACAAGAAGAAGTAGACCGGCACGACCAGCTAAGGTTATGCGCATTACACTTCCTCGTTTTTCGCTCGCTATAGGTGCGTCACCTACCTAGCAGGGACCGCCACACCAGAAACCGGCGAAAGCAAAAATCCAGAATGCCCAAAAGAACGATAACAGGAGCCAAGCTTCCAAAGGCATCTTCCACCTCCTTTGTGAGTCACAATTACTATAGCACAAGCAGGCAGCCAAGGCAACCATTGTGCCATCTCGGCATGCGCCGATTGACAACAGACTGCAATCGGCTCTCCTATGCCGCAGATTTCTTTGTCGATCGCGCAAGGCAAGGTACAATCGACCTCATCCACATCCAGTGTTCGGGTACAGGGGGCGTAAGAATGTGCGGTATTTTTGGCATTGTAGGTAATCACGACCAACAACTAGGAGAGATTCTCCTCGGCGCAGCGCGGCGACTTTCCTATCGCGGCTACGACTCGGTGGGGTGCGCGACGATCGATGCGCGAGGGCACATCGATTTGCGCAAAGATGTCGGCAAGATTGACGAGGTCAACGAGCGCCTCGATTTCGCCGCAATGCGTGGTCAGCGAGGGATGGTACAACTGAGATGGGCGACGTTTGGCGCCCCTTCTGTGGAGAACGCCCAGCCTCATCTAGATTCAAACGGTGCTCTAATCGGCGCTCACAACGGGAACATCGTCAACAATGTATCTCTCCGCGAGCGGTTCATGGACGAAGGACTAACGGTGCGCGGAACGAATGATGGTGAAAGCTGCGTACACGCCGTTGAGAGCCATGTGAACCAGGGAAATGGGATTCTGGACGCAATCCGAAAGGCGGCGCGCGATCTACAGGGTGATTACGCTTTCGTTATTGCCTCCAAGGATACTAACGAATCCGATCCCGCTATGTACGCGATAAAGAACGGGTCAGGGTTGGTAGTCGGAATTGGCGATGGGATGACATGCGTTTCATCCGACTTACCATCTATCCTTCCACTGACAAGGAAGATCTTGCGCATTAAGGACGGGGAGACAGTGAGTCTGTGGCCGGACAGAGTAGAGATCCGGCGTGTGAATGACGGACTGATTGTCGAGCGTGAACCCGAGATGTTTACCGAGGGAATGGACGCGGCAGAGAAGGGTGGGTACGCGCATTTCATGGAAAAGGAGATCCACGAACAGCCGCAAGCCGTTGCCGAATTGATTCACTGGCTTGTTGCCTCGCCGCATGTCGAGCCATTTCTCGACTCCATGAGAAAAGCACGGCACTTGTACCTCGTCGGCTGCGGGACAAGCTACCACGCATGCATGATCGGAGCATCGTATTTCAATCGCTTGGCCGGCATTCCGGCTATCCCCGTGCTTGCCCCACAATTCACCGAGACTCTTGCCTCCATCCTCACTCCGGATGATACCGTGGTGCTTGTAAGCCAAAGCGGCGAGACCAAAGATGTGTTGAATGCCCTCAACGCAGCGAGGCGGTCAAACGCAACATTACTCGGCATCCTGAACGTCCTCGGGTCGACACTGATGGAGGCAAGCGATCACTACCTGCCGCTCGCCTGTGGCTATGAAATAAGCGTCCCGGCGACGAAGACCTTCCTCAACCAGGTTGTCATGTTCCTCTATCTTGCCGATCAACTGCGCGCGGGAGGCCCGGAGATTGACTGGGATAGCCTCCCGGGGCTGATTGAGAAAACACTTCACGCAACCGACGCTGCGGCACGCCGGGCGGCGGAGATCCTGAACACCCACAACGAGATGTACTACCTCGGTTATGGGATGACGCTGGGAGTTGCGATGGAGGGGGCGCTCAAGCTAAAAGAGATAACGTATGCCCATTGCGAAGGGATGCTCAGTTCGGAATTCAAGCATGGACCGCTGTCGGCGGTCTACGAAGGATACCCAGTGCTGTTTGTGAGCGGACCGTCCGACGCGGCAATGATGGTCAATCACATAAGCGAAGTGGCTTGCCGCGGCGGGCATCCGATCGCAGTCGCGTGCGAGGACGGCCTGTTGCGCAAGAACGTGAGCGAATATGTCGTAATCCCCGACGCGGCGCAGGAGATCGCCACTCTCCTTGCTGTACTCCCATTGCAGCTTCTAAGCTATCATATGAGCCTGTTGCGCGGACTCGACCCTGATTTTCCACGCAACCTAAGCAAAACACTTACGGTGGACTGAGTAGCCATGAACTCCCGAGAAGAAGCGTTGCGTAAGATCAAAGATGCGCTGGCCGGTAGGGAGTACCTAGTGCTTGACACGGAGACGACAGGCCTGGTACTGCCGGAACTCGTTAGCGTAGCCGTTATCGACAACCGGGGGCGGACGATCATCAATGAGATAGTGCGGCCGGCAAAAGCAATCGATCCGGAGGCGAGCGCCGTTACCGGCATCAGTAACGAATCAGTTGCTGGGCGGCCGGAATTTCCCGCAATACACGAAAAGCTACGGACAACGCTTGACGGAAGAATCGTCGTCATCTACAACGCCGCGTACGATCTGCAAGTCATTGCGAACACTTGCGCACGCTACGGACTGGAGATCCCCAGATTCAGACCTTGGTGTGCGATGGAGTGGTTCGCGCGATTGTATGGCAATTGGGATGAACGCCGACATGCATATGCGTGGCAGAAGCTCTCGGTGGCGGCAAGTTATTTCGAGGTCAAACAGGAAGCGGCGCATACCGCGCTCGGCGACTGCATCACGACATGGCGCGTCATGGAGAAGGCAATTCAAGAATCAGAGAAAACGCAGCCATACATGGAGCCATTGCTGTAAGCGGCGTACGCCGGAGCACCGTGACATAGGCGACTTTCTCGATATTGGTTGAACGCGCATCCGTGTTTCCGTATTATGACTGACCCGTCAGTCAGGAACGAGGTGAATGATGCCACCAAAGCCGAATGTCGAGGAACAGCGCCGTCAGGCAACCATCGCGGCGGCGGTTGAGTGTTTCTCCAAGCGCGGGTATTACGCCACCAAGATGGATGATGTGGCCGCCGCGGCCGGCATGAGCAAGGCGCTGATCTATTACTACTTCAAGAACAAACAACAACTATTCTTGGCTGTGCTCGATGCGTGGCTCGCCGGATTCGATAGTGCACTGACTCTGATCGATCCTGCAGCATCGGCCTCGGTGAAACTGCGTCGACTGGGCCAGATCAGCGTCGAGATGAGCGAAGGAGCCACTGAAGTAATGACATTGCTGTTTGAGTTCTGGGCTCATGCGAGTCGTGAGCCGACGCTCATGGGCGAAATTGGCAAGACCATCCGCCGGTATCGCGAGTGGGTGGCGGAAGTGATCGAAGATGGCATCAGGAATGGTGAATTCCGCAACATCGACCCCGCTCTCACAGCCGTGTGGCTGTTTGCCGCGCTTGATGGCCTTTTGGCTCATTGGATACTCGATGAGCGCGCGTTCTCGCTACGCGCGGCAATGGAGTCACTTCTGGAGAACCTGCTTCGTGCACTGAAGAAGACAAAGGGGGATCATGAATAGGCTGTATGAGTTACTCGTGCGATGGACGCTCCATCGTCGAAGGTTGCTGCTGGCGGTTATCGTCGTTACCACAGTCGTATTGGGGTTCTTCGCCTCACAGATTGCGGTGAAGATGAACTTCAAGGACCTGCTCTCGCCAAACGCGCCTGTGATGCGCGCCTACGATCGAATGCGCGCGAACTATCCCTATTCGTCATCCGTGTTCGTCGTCTTGGAAGGGAAAGACACCGCCGAGTTGACCAAGGTGGGCGATGCCCTCGCGGGGCAATTGCAGGAAGACAAAGAATGGATTAGCGACGTGCAATGGCGCGAAGACATGGACTTCTTCCGTAAGCATTCTCTCATTCTGCAGAAGCCGGCCGACCTTCAGAAGATGGAGACCGATCTTGCGGACCACCCCCAGATGCTTGCGCAGATATTCTCGGGATTCAATCTTGGCGACCTTCTGGCCGGAACAAACGCGAGCCTCTCGGATTATGACTCTCAGTCGAGCGTGAAGAGCGATGAGAGCAATTTGGTGCGCAACATGAGCTACTACCAGGCCTTTCTCGCTGCAATCGCCTCCGGTGTCAACGGCACAAAGGACACGTTTCTCATCGATCGGTCGCTCACCGACCTGTTGACGGATCCGACGGAAGGGTCTCTCGACAGTTATGTGGACGATGAGGGGAGGTTAATCTCCAGAGATGGGACGGTCGCGTTGATGCAGTTGATATCGCAGGGAGACGGGAACGATGCCGCCTACGCGATGCAACTGACCTCCCACCTGCGAGACGTGATCGCGCCGCTTCAGCAGGGCAATCCGAGCGTCAAGATCGGGCTGACCGGGATGCCGGTCCTCGGCTCGGACGAAGCAGACTCGATGATGCACAACCTGATTTTGGGATTCTTGATCGCGCTTGTCGGCATTCTTCTTGTATTCTTCGTTGGTTTCCGTCGGCTACTGGTACCGGTGTCAGCGGCAATACCGCTTGTCGTCGGCGTGATTTGGAGCATAGGAGTCACGTCCATAACTGTGGGAGAACTGAATCTCTTCTCGCTGATGGCACCGGTGATCCTCCTCGGGTTGGGAATCGATTACGCAATCCACATCATTGCCAAATATACAGAGAACAGAGCGGCCGGAATGCCGATGGAAGAGGCATTGATGGACGTATTCCACAAGATCGGCCGTGGTCTCGCCGTGGGCGCGTTGACAACATCCGCCGCATTCTTTGCCATAACAATCGCCGGGTTCAAGGGGATGAACGACTTCGGCATCGTCGGCGGTATTTCGGTGCTCGGCGCTTTCCTGTCGATGATCATGGTCTTCCCTTTCCTACTCACCGCATTCGACAGGCGCCTGAGCGCACAACGCAAGAGCATGTCCAATGTCACGTTCGGAATTCTGGGACCAATCGCCGATCTGTTCCGCCGTTCCCGCTACATCGTTGCCGGCGGTTTAGTCGTGCTCATAGTTCTCGGCGTGTTCTCTATCTCCAGACTTCAGATCGAAAAGGACATACTGAAGATCGAACCCAAGGGGCTCGAATCGATTCGTCTGCAGCACCTGATCCTCGACAAGTTCAACTTCTCCATTTACACAAGCTACGCCATGCTGGATAGCTTGGACAGCCTCTACCGGAAAGCACAAGCGCTCGAAGCTAAGCCCACGGTCAAGCGCACAGAGAGTCTTGCCGATATCTTGCCCAGCCCCTCCGAGCAACAATCAAGAAGAGAGATAATCAATGCAATAAGTCCCGCCATCGCTGCGTTGTCGCCCTCGGTAGATCGACACGTTGACCGCGCAAGTACCTTGACGGAGCTTGCCGACTTGAAGAAGAATCTGTTCCAGCTGAAGACGCTCGCCTATATGTCCGGCCTCACTCGTCTCGTGTCTGCGATCGAGAAAGCGGAAGGCGAACTTGCGACAACGGTCACGCGCGTGCAAACGGCAACTGAAGCCTCGATAAGCGCAGTCAACGGTGTTGTCTATCAGAAGCTGCAGTTGGAGTATCAGTCGCTGGTCGACGGAACACACAATCTTACCGTTGCCCGCGCGGACATCCCTTCTGTATACCTCGATCGATTTCAAGGCAAGGATGGAAGTTACCTCATTACCATATATCCATCGGAGTACGTTTGGACAGCACAATTCACAGAGAAGTATCTTGCCGATCTGCACGCCGTGGTCAGCGATCCCACTGGAATGGTACCGATCTGGGGAGAGGTAATAGCAAAGATGATCCCGGGGATGCTTCGCGCCACAGGCGCGGTGTTGGTGGTGTTGGCTGTTCTCCTGATTATTGATCTCCGCAAGGTTCGGCGTGCGGTGGCAATCCTCGTGCCGCTCTTGCTGAGCCTTTTCTTCACTCTCGCGCTCCTGCCTGCACTCGGCATGAAATTGAACATCGTTAACATCATGGCATTACCGCTTGTGCTCGGGATCGGCATCGACGACGGGGTACACCTATACCATCGCTATCTTGTGGAAGGGAGGATTCGCCGCACGTTCGTCTCAACCGGCAAGGCAATCACCATGACGACACTCACAACGATAATGGCGATGATGAGTCTAGTCTTCTCTTCCCATCGCGGCATGATCTCGTTTGCCTGGGTGGCTTCGATCGGTGTCGCCCTATGTCTGGCGCTCGACCTTCTGCTGCTCCCGATACTGATTGATCTATTCGAAAACAATGACAAGGAGAACTGAACATGAAGCGTTTGATAGTAGTCTTGGCCGTTGTGGGTCTAGTGTTGGCCCTTCCTGCCTTGTCCGTTGCGCAAGCGGTCGACTCGTACCACGCCGCCATCGACCGGTTCGTCGTGTCATACAGTCACGGCACGGTTGACGTCCGCGTTGCAGTAGGGGACAACACCCCGGCGGAGTACACGCTGGAGACATGGACAAAAGGAAGCGATGTCGCAGTATCCGTTATCGTCAAGGCAAGCGCATCATTCATGCTGGGCCTTGCGGTTCTCGAAAACGGTGACTCGATGACGGCGTGGTGGCCGACGATCGAAGAGGAGAAGACGTTCGACGTATCGCAAAGCGAAGAGGAGATCGGTTTCGGCCTCGGACGTCTCGACAAGGTTATCTGGCACAGCGCAGACTATACGGCGACGCCGATGAAGGAAACGCTGTCCACATGGGAGTACCGCATTACACCCAATGGCGGCGTTCAGGCTGATTTCAAGTACGCTGTCGTTGCCGTAAACAAGGCTGATGGTACGCTTGTACGCGCCGACTTCTTTGATGCGAACGGCAAGCTAATCGAGACCGACACCGTCTCAAATTTTCAGGAGATCGCAAAAGAAAGTGGAGATACGCTCCTTTACCCGATGAACCTGACCTATGAGGATTATGCCGGCAACAAGAAGACCACGATGAATTACTCCAAGATCGAGTTTCCCGCCTCGATAGATGACTCCACTTTTACTATCGATTTTCTGAAGGCTGAGAGCGCCAAGGTCATCGCAAGCACTAGCACACCTTAACAAGGGATTTCCAGTGGCGGCTGACAGCGAACCTGCAAACTGGGTAACAGGTGAATTTGTCTGTCCCATTGGCAGCGGGTACGATAGCGACCTCAATGGGGGGTGACGCAACTGGCAGACAATGGTAATGTGCTAATGAGGATAAAGGATCTCGTGAAGCACTACGGCGAGGTATGCGCTGTTGACGGAATATCGTTCTTCATACGTCGCGCCAGCGTTTTCACCATCCTCGGGCCGAACGGGGCAGGCAAAACAACAACTCTGGAGATTCTGGAAGGGATTCGGGAGCCGGACGCAGGCGAGATCGAAGTCTTCGGAACCCGTGTTAGACGTGTCGATCGCACCGTGAAAGAGCGCATGGGGGTCCTGCTGCAAGAGGCTAACTTCGAGCCGTATCTCAAGGTGAAGGAGGTGTTGCACCTCTTCGCCTCGTTTTTCAAGCATCCGCTATCCGTAGATAGCATACTGGACAAGATCGCGCTCGCCGAGAAGGCGAACGCTCATGTAAAGACGCTCTCCGGCGGACAGAAACAACGGCTGGCGCTCGGCGCGGCGTTGGTAAACGACCCTGATCTCGTGTTTCTCGATGAGCCGACGACCGGCCTCGATCCGCAGGCGAGAAGAAACATCTGGTCGATTATCGCGGACCTGAAAGCGCAGGAAAAGGCAATTGTCCTCACCACCCACTATATGGAAGAAGCCGAGGCGTTGTCCGACTATGTCTGCATCATGGACCACGGCAAGATCATCGCCGAGGGCTCCCCACAGGAACTGTCAGCCAGACTGGGGCAAGAGACGATAATCGAATTCACCGCAGGTGCACTGTCGTCGGAAGCGCTGGTGCCGCTTGCAGAAGGGTGCAAGTCTGCCCGCATGGATGGAGAACTGGTGACGGTGGAGACGGAGGATCTCATCTCAACGATGGAGCATCTGCTGGCATGGGCGAAGGGACACGGCCTGGAGCTCAAGAACATGGTCGTGCGCCAACCGAACCTGGAAGACGTATTTCTTTCGCTCACCGGAAGGAGGATCAGAGAGTGAAGGGAATCCTCCTCATCGCCAGGGTACATCTGATAACGGCGTTTCGCGAGCGAGTGACACTGTTCTGGTTCCTCTTGTTCCCCATGTTCCTGTTGGTTGTTCTCACGTTGATCTTCAGTGGGCTGGGTAACGGGGGATCGACCAACTTCTCAGTCGCAATTGTTAACATGGGGCCGTCTACCGGCGGGGCTACGGACTTTGCCGCATTGGTGGAGTCCGTCTTTGATAGGGCGGCTACACCGAGTGAACCAGGCAAGGAACCGCTCTTTTCTCTTGTCAAACCCGCACCCGACGAGGACAAGGATGCATTCATCGAGCGCGAGCAAAAGGCCGTCCGTCTCGGCAATTTGGCCGCCGTGGTTGTCATCCCGCCGGATTTCAATCAACAGTTGATGCAGAGCATTGCCGGGACCGGAGCGGGGGACGCCTCGGTGAACAAGATTGTCGTCTATCAGGATGAGGCGAACGCCGGGTCTCAGATGGCAACTTCGATTATCAAGCAGATCATCTCCGGAATCGACCGAGAGATTCTCGCGCGTACAGGCAAATTCGATGAACAGAAGGACATCCCGACCGATACGATCTGGATCGGGAATGCCAGTGGCGAATTGCCATATGTCGACTTCCTCCTCCCCGGAATCATCTTGATGGGGTTCTTTGTCACCGGACTGTTCGGTGTTCCCGGCGCGATACTTTTCGCGCGCGATCGTCAGATTTTGCGCCGATATTGGGTCACCCCGCTTACCACGCCGCGGTATCTTGCCGGCTTCGCGCTCGGCCATGTAGGATTGTGCGTGGTTCAGTTCTTCTTTCTGTACATCCTGGGAAGGTTCGCGTTTGGGGCGTCAGTTAATTTTGCGCAGCCCGCGCCGATCCTTTTCCTTCTGCTGGGGTCGGTGACGTTCCTCGCATTCGGGTTCTTCATCGCATCGCTGGCAAAGACTCCCAATGCAGGGATGGCGATCGCCAACATTCTCAACATGCCGATGATGTTCCTCGGCGGCCTCTTCTTCCCAGTGGGCGGGCTTCCGCTCGTACTGAGGATAATCGTGTTTATTAACCCGCTTACGTATCTCTCCGATGGCCTGAGGATGAGTCTGGGCGTGGAGGCGGGCACATTCTCCCTGCCAATGACGGTCGGTGTTCCACTCGCTTGGATCTTGGTTTGCGTTCTCGTCGCTTCGCGACGCCTGAAGTGGGATGTGGAAAGATGAGATCATTCAAAGCGCTTCTTCATGCCGAACTGATGACCGTGTTACGTGACAAGGCAACACTGGTTTTCACCTTCATCTTTCCAGTTCTGTTTATCCTCATCTTCGGCTTCCTCATGGGAGGAGACACCGGCGCGCAGACAGCGCACGTCGGACTCGTAGTATCGTCTGGCGTTTCCAGCGAGGCGCTGGAGCAGGTAATCGCTGATGTCGGAACGCTCGATGTCGCACACTACGCGGATCAGACGCTACTGGAAGACGCCATGGGCGATCAGAAGGTCGACTTCGGCATTCTCTGGGACGGCAACAAGCTTTCGTTCATCTACGATCCGGGTCGCGTTCAGGACAACTACACGTTCCAAGAGCTGGCGCAAGGGATCGGGGCCGCGTTCAGTTTGCGATATCAAGATGTCAGCCCAGTCCTTTCTATCGACAAGATACACATAGGAAAGGCCGCAGCCACGGACTGGTTCAATTTGGTGGTCCCCGGCATCCTCGCGTTCTCCATACTGTCTGCGGGGTTGTTTGCGATCTCCGGCCATCTCACGGCGATGAAGGAACGCAAGCTCCTCGACCGCCTTATCGTCACCCCGATGCGGCCCGTTATGCTGCTTGCCGCGATCGCCTCCATCAGGCTCGCAATCGTCTACATTTCCACGCTACTCACACTGTTCATCGCTATTGCGGTTCTACACCTCACATTCCCGGTGAATTGGTTCTTGTACACCGTCTTTGTCGCAGCGGCAGCGTTTGGCTCGATGGGGTTTGGGACTGCAATCGCACTTCTCGTCCGTCGTCCGTCGAGTGCAAGCAACATCGCCAATATTCTCTCCATGGTGATGATGTTCCTCGCCGGCATCTATTTCCCGATGGAAATCATGCCGTCGTACATGCGCATGATTTCCAAGGGCCTTCCGCTCACCTACATGGCGGAGGCAATGCGGTTTGCTACCGGTGTGACGGATATGTCGCTTGCTCGTTTCTGGGCGATTACCATCGGGCTTGTCGTGTCCGGCTTGGTGCTATTCCCGTTCCTTGCCCGCTATGTAGTACGCGCCGACCGCAACTAAAGACGGGACGCAGTGAGTCCCATTATGGCGCGCTATGCGCCACCTCAATATAATCAGAGATCAAAGGAGGTGGGGCACGATGAAGCTATACAACACCCTTACACACAACGAGGATACTTTCGCGCCGCAAGACGCCAAAACCGTGAGGATGTACGTCTGTGGCCCCACTGTCTACGATTACCTGCACATCGGAAACGTTCGCCCGGTGATCGTGTTCGACGCCTTGAGAAAGTACTTCGAGCAATTCAAGGATTGGCGCGTTGTGTATGTGCAGAACGTGACCGACGTCGATGACAAGCTGATCGATCGGTCGATCTCGACCGGCGAGTCGATCGAGGAGATCGCCGCCCACTACACCAAGGCGTACTTTGATCTGCTCGATGCGCTGAAGATCGAACCACCGACGCACAGCCCGCTGGCCACTGACCACATCAAAGGCATGATCGATCTTATAGCAACTCTCATCGACAAAGGACTCGCCTACGAACAGGACGGCGACGTGTACTACCGCGTATCAGCGTTCCCCGATTACGGAAGACTCTCCGGTCGCAGCATCGACGATCTGCTTGTGGGCGCCCGCATTGCCGCATCGGACAAGAAAGAGAATCCGCTCGATTTCACGCTGTGGAAGGCGGCCAAGCAGGGCGAGCCAAAGTGGAACTCACCTTGGGGCGAAGGCCGGCCGGGATGGCACACGGAATGCGTTGTGCTGTCGCATGCTTTCCTTGGCGACACACTCGATATCCACGCCGGAGGAAATGACCTCATCTTTCCTCATCACGAAAACGAGATTGCGCAAGCGGAAGGAGCGCGCAGCAAGCCGTTGACGCGCTTCTGGCTGCACAACGGGATGTTGACATTCAACGGTGAGAAGATGTCCAAGTCCCTGGGCAACTTCGCCTATGCCCACGAAGTGCTGGCCGAATTCGGCGCCGAGACGGTTCGCTATTTCTACCTATCGCGTCAGTACCGCAAACCGCTCGACTACTCTCGGGAGGGGCTCGAAGAGGCAAAAAAGGCGCTCGCTAGGGTGCACACGATGATCGACGAAGTCACATCCGGCCTCGCCTCATCGGAAGAGACGGGCACGATCGGCGAGGAGGGCAAGCGTTTCTTGACATTACTTGGGAAGCACCGCGCGCGATACGTCGCCGAGATGGACAACGATCTCAATACAGTCGGTGCAATCGCCGCCATCCAAGATGTCGTATCTGAGGCGAATCGTTTCCGTGGTACAGCGACGGGCGGAGACCGACTTGCGTTGCGGGAAGCCATCTCACTCGTCCGCGAACTCGGCTACCCCCTCGGCCTGTTCCAGGAAGATACTGCCGCTTCCAAAGGGATAGAAGACGACCTTATTCGCCTTCTCATCGACCTGCGGGCCGAGCTGCGAGAAAAGAAGGAGTTCGCTCTGTCAGATAGCATCCGCGATCGCCTACAAGAGCTCGGAATCGATCTCAAGGACACGGCTCAAGGAACGATCTGGACATAGCGGAAAGTTTCTTCTCGGCGTGTTTTCGTGCGTTGGCGGAGACCTGTACGATTGAACCAGTAGTCATTGGGGGCCTTGCGGCATGACCTTGCCGGGGGAGGGCAGCCGACACTGGAATCTATCCAATGACTGAAAGGTGAAGGAAGACGCTTCCGTTCAGCGACGCTTGAACAAGAAGAGCGATGCGCATCCTCAGTTGCTTGGCAATGTCAGGTACGTAGTACATGCGAAGCAAGAGGTGGAATGAAATGAAGAAGATCATGCCAACGACCTATCTGCTGATAGCGATACTCCTTTGCTTGCTTGTTCATTTTGTCGCTCCTATCAGGTATCTGATCCCGTGGCCCTGGAACCTTCTGGGTATTCTCCCACTGCTGTTCGGCATATTGATCAATCTGGCGGCGGATCGCGCCTTCAAACAGGCAGATACGACTGTGAAGCCATTTAAGGAATCAAGTGTTCTTGTACAGAAAGGCGCATTTCGCTTGACCAGAAACCCGATGTACCTGGGATTTATCGCGCTTCTCCTCGGCATGTCCATTCTTCTCAGGTCTGTATCGCCCTACATAGTTGTTGTGGCCTTTGCTGTCTTGATCGAGATATTGTTCATTCGGGTTGAAGAACGCATGCTGGAAGCGCAGTTTGGCGATGAGTGGAGACGTTATCGAGCCACAGTGAGAAAGTGGATATAGATCAGGCTTACCAACTTCTTCTCCAGGTACCCCGTCCAGAAAGGTTAGTATGCCCTAAACCCGGCTACAAGTAGAACGACAATGAACGATTACGCGGACACCATCACTAGACTTGTGGAGTACGAAGTATGGTGCACCATAAGAGCAATCGACGCCTTGACTGCCCTGTCGGAGGGCGAGCTGAGTCGCGACTTTGGCTTCGGCCTGCGCACCCCGCACCGCACGATATTTCACATAGCCAATGTGATGAGGACGTGGAGCAGCTGCGTCGGCCCGGTCATCAAGAAGCGTATGCCATTGGAGTATCAATCAGACATGTCGCTTGCAGAAATCAGAGCAATGGTCGTCAGATTGGGTGAGGCATGGTTCGCCGCTTCGATGCGATCACATATACAGGGACTGCTCGACAAGGATCGCCGCCTCCATCAGCTATTCCACTTGATAACGCACGGAACGCATCATCGCAGCCAACTGCTCGCAATGTTGAGCCTCATGGGATACGCGCAGCCATTCGAAGGCGGCGACTTCGGCGGCTGGTCAAACGAGACTTCCTAGAAAGTGGATATGTCAGCACGCTGAACGGCGCTTCCGCAGCACGGATGAACAAAAGCAATTTCAGGTACGTAGTGCGCTTCTGCAACAACACGAAGAAGAGAAGAGGTTCAAGCCCTAGATATCTCATTGCGGAGCTTGAACCTCCGAGACCTATTTCCTTATCCAGGCCGCAAGAAGCTTCGCGGATGCGTTGTCACCGACCAGCGTTATCTGGAGCGTCCCTCCCGGAACCAGTTCGACGTCGATGAACGCACCGCCTCCCCATGACTGGATCTTCGTCACCGCGCCGCCGCCAAAGGCGATGATGTCCGACAGCGTGATGTTCGCGCTTCCGCCAAACAAGATCCCTATCGCCGTGGCCGTTACGTCAGAATCGTTGTCCAGCAGATAGACTGTTCCTCCGGGTATCGATACCGCTCTTGAGGTAATAGTCGTCTGCGCCATGGCTGTGCATCCGAGAAAAAGCATTATCAGAAGCGCAATGCCGACCTTCGCTTGCATAACACACCTCCTTTGTTATTCGCACTTCAAAGATAATCTCAGTATAGGAGCGATAAGCAGGCTGTCAAGTGTCGGAACGCGGGCGCAAGTCGAACGCAGGGATTCTGCCGATATCTCTTCTGCCGGTTCCACAAACTGCGGTTCTACGTTATGGATACGGCGGATTGTTCTCCTTCCTCGTCGGCCTTGGCCGCGTCAATGCCTCGTTTCTCGTTTGCAAGAAGCAGTAGAGCAAAGCCAATTGCGAGAAAGGCCACGATTGAGATGATCGCCATTCGCTGCCCTGACTGCTCGGCAAGCGCTGCCTGCTGTCCCTGCTTCTGGTACCAGAGCGCGGCTCGCACGGCAATGAGTCCGAATACGGTGGGTCCGATAAATGACGAGGTCCGCCCGGTCATCGCGAAGAAGCCATAGAACTCAGCGGCTCTTGCAGCGGGAGCCAACTTGCCGACGAACGCTCGGCTCACCGACTGGACCGCTGTGAGCGAAAAGCCGGCAATGCCGCCAATTACGTAGAAGAGAGTGCGCGAGTGGTCGAAGTATAGCCAGACCACTGCCCCGATCATCATTAGAAGAGCCGTGATCAGGGATCGTTTGGCGCTGAACCGGTCAGCGATGTACCCAAAGATGTAAGCGCCGGCGACACTCGCCACTTGCACTAGGATCATGAATACGATCAGCTGTTGCTGATTGAGCCCGAATAGAACTGCGCCCAATATGGCAGCGAAATTCAGAGCCATGATTATCCCGTCGTTGTATACGAGGAACGCAAGCATGAATTTGGCGAATTCCCGGAAATGCCGCACTTTTCTGAGCGTGGTTCCCAGTCGCTTCCAAGCAAGAGCGATTATGGGATCATCCCCGGGAGCCCGTCTAGCGGATTCGCTGCGCGGGAGCCAGAGGAAGATCGGCAACGAGAAGCCTGCGAAGAACAAGGCCGTAATCAAGAAGGAAAGACGGATACTGATTCCTCCGGGAAAGAGCTGAATCAGCGCTAACACAACAATCAGACAGACAATGCCTCCTGCAGATCCAACGGCCCATCCCCTGCCTGATATTCTCCCGATCTCACGCGGCGGCGCGATCTCCGGAAGGAGTGAATTGTAGAACACCTGGGCGCTGCGATAGCCGATCTCGGCAATGATGAAGAACATCATTCCTGCAATGATGTTTCCCTTTCCGACGAACGCAAGCATTGCAGTGAACCCACAAGATACCGTTGTAAAGAAGAACAGGAACTTCTTCTTCGATCCGGAGTAGTCGGCTATCGTCCCCAGAATCGGCGCAGATACCGACACGACGAGCATGGCGATTCCAACAGCGAGCCCCCACAGCCATGAGCCATTCGCCCCGCCCGCCACTTGTTCTTTGAAATAGGCCGCATAAACCGCAAGCAAGATCACGGCCGCATAAGCCGAATTACCGAAATCGTACAGATACCACGCCAGTCGCTCCCGTCGTATCGAACCATTCTCTCTACCTTGGCCTTGCATCTTTCCCCCTTGCCCACGGATATGCTTCCGCTTCCCGCGCCGCCTGTCTGACGCCGATATCGGACGAGTAGCGCCCTCTCCGCTCTGGCGGGATCAGGCAAGCTATCTGCTCCATTATTCTGTCGCCGATCTCGTCCAGTCTCGCCCTTCCCTCTCGACCCGTCTCCGTAGCCGCAAAAGGTCCGATCGCATTACCGATTCGCACAGTTATCCGAGCACGCCGACCACGGCGCAGACTGGGGAAGAAATCGAGCAGGCCGTCTATCCCCACCGGCAGGATACGTGTGTGCGTGCGAACAGCCAGAAACGCCGTCCCCGGTCGCGCCGGGCGAAGCACACTTGCCCAACTTCCCCCTTCTGGGAATATGCCTACAATCCCACCACGACGCAGTATCTCTTCTGCGTGAAGCAGTGCCTCTCTCGCCCCCGTTCCACGATGAACAGCGTGGTATCCCCAAAGCTTTGGGATAAAGCGCACAATCTTCGGTGCAAAAGGCATCTGCGCCCCGCCGATGAACTCGATCGAATCCGGGAACGAGCGGATAATAGCAACAGGATCAGCAAAGTGAAAATGGTTCGCGGCAACAAGGAGCGGCCCTTCGGACGGGATGTTCTCTGAACCTATGATTTCCAGATGTGAGAAAGCACGAAAGGCACAACGAATGAGGAGTCTAAGAAACCAACGTATGATGCGGCGCATCGGTCTGCCGCAAGTGTTTCGCGAGATTGGCATGTCCTAATTGTTGGATGAGGAACAAGTGGAGGCGAGCGGATTCGAACCGCCAACCTCTGCGATGCGAACGCAGCGCTCTCCCGATTAGAGCTACGCCCCCTGTCCTTCAGACAACAACTAGCGGCGCAGGGACTCGAACCCCGAACCTCTCGGATATGAGCCGAGCGCTCTAAGCCGGTTGAGCTACGCCGCCCTTCTGGTGGCGGGGGCCGGATTCGAACCGACAACCTCCGGGTTATGAGCCCGACGAGCTTCCAGATTGCTCCACCCCGCGATTCTTATGCCGGGAGCGGGACTCGAACCCGCACGAGGATACCCTCAAAGGATTTTAAGTCCCTTGCGTCTGCCAATTCCGCCATCCCGGCTTAGCAGCTTTCCCCGGCCATGCACGTTTGGAGCGGGAAACGGGATTTGAACCCGCGACCCCTGCCTTGGCAAGGCAGTGCTCTACCGCTGAGCTATTCCCGCGAACCTGTCGGTATTATAACAGTTGCCTTTAGGCCCTGCAACTGCGAAGGGCGGGACTCGAACCCGCACGCCCGAAGGCACTAGCTCCTAAGGCTAGCGCGTCTGCCAATTCCGCCACCCTCGCGTACACTCAATGCAACCGCCAAAGGGTAACGGCAATCTCAGACACCGTCAAGCAAAAAAACGGGGGATGGCTCAGCACCATCCCCCGCCTACACCGATCTAAGCTATTGGTTTGCAGTGCCGTACTGATAGACGGCGCGCGCCGAACCGCCACTCTGCAGGTTTATCTGAATGAACGGATTTTCCGATATCGGAACCCACGACTTGGTGGACTCTTCGTACTTCTCCCAACGGACGAACACAAGTCGCTGTTCTTGTTCTGTCCAGTGCTCCCGTTCCGCTTGAATAAGGAACGAAGTCCCGGGAACGCCGCACAAGTCAAATGGGCTCGTACGTCTGTCCCGTCCATTGACAATGAACTCCATCGGGATCTCGGTTACCTGCGGAAGGTAGGCAGTTGTTGTTCGTAGCGACGGCGTCGAGATGACAACCGAAGTCACGTGTACACATACCTCCTGCGAGCTGGGCTGCGTTGGGGTTTGCCTGTAACACGGATTCAGATAAGCGGTGTCGGTATCAGAGACGCTGGCGCCGGTGGCGTCGTGCGCCTGTATTTGAACATTGATCGTCCCGCCATCGGGGTAATTGATGTTCGTAGACATCCATCCGCTCGCCTGTGTTATCCCGTGCGTAACCGTGGTCACGCCATTGGGGAGCGTCAACCAGATACCGTCAACGGAAATGGGCGGTGTTCCGCCTGAGGTCTCCCAATAGATTGTAGCCGAATGACTGTACCGGTCACTACAGAGAGGTTCCACAGCGATATTCGTAATCGTGACTCCCAACCTTGAAGTGGGCGTCTCCGGCTGCTCTTGGCCTCCGGCCACAGTAATCATGATATGGAGCGTGACCACCATGCACTTGTTCACGTCCGTAAAGTTGTAGAGGACATGATATGTCATCGCGTTTCTCGGAAGCGTCCCGCGAAGCATCCCGCGGTCGCTGGCAAGGTCGATCGAGAACGTCACCCCTTCGGGGAGATCGCTCGAAACCTGGTTCGATCCGACAATGTCGAATCCTGCCAGAGTCGATGACACGTCGGCTGGGAAGGACTTTGTAGAGATGATGTACATCCCGCCCTGTACCTCACCAAACTCCCAACTCTTTTCTACCGGTTCGGGACACTGCCGAGGATACCCAGGCGTCTCCGTCTGTGTCTCGGGAGGTGTTGTCGGCTGATACTCCCGACACATGTCTTCCAGACACGACTGATCGATTATCGCTCGGGTGGATGAGTGGACATCGGCCATGACCGATACCGACGTATCGGCACTTGCAGCTGCGGAAGCAGCAGCGTTGGCCGACGCCTGAGCCATAGAGTATGCCTCTGCCGCCGCTGTCGCAGAAGCCATTGCACGTGCCTCCGCTTCCGCGATCGCGGTTGCCGACGCTTGTACGGCCGCAAACGCCTGCGCAACAGCCTGAGCAGATGCGTATGCTTGCGCTTCTGCCTCTGCCGCCGCCTTGACGCCTACAGACACTGACGCCTCGGCTTCAGCGCTTGCCGATGCCGCTGCAAATGCAGCCGCAAACGCAGCTGCATGTGCGCTGGCAAATGCCTTTGCACCTGTCGACACGGCAACTTGCGCTTGTGCAGCCGCCGAAGCTGCGGCCTGTGCAGCCGCATACGCCGAAGCTTGCGCTGACGCTGCTGCTTGCACGCCAACTATCACTGCTGCCTGTGCCTGCGCGGCCGCTGACGCCGCTGCCTGCGCCGCTGCCTCGGCCTTTGCCTCGGCTGATGCCGCTGCTTCCACACCAACCGTGACCGCCACTTCCGCCTTTGACTGCGCGGTAGCACCCGCCTGAGCTGCTGCTTGCGCATCAGCCTGAGCGCTTGCTATCGCTTCCAGGCCAGTTTGAATCGCTGCTTGTGCAGAGGCGTATGCCTGCGCTGCGGCGAATGCCGCTGCCTGCGCCTGGGCGCTTGCCGTAACAGCAGCTTGGACCTGGGCCAGGACAGTCGATGAGTTCATGGCCTCTGACGCCGCGTATGCGTGTGCATAAGCTGATGATGTTGCAGACCCCGCTGCAGTCGCATCGGCCTGCGCCTGTGCAGTCGCGCTCGCCGCCGCCGTTGCCGCCGCCTGCGCCGCCGCAGAAGCATTGGCCGCTGCCGTCGCTGCCGCTTGTGCCTGGGCCTGAGCTGTCGCTAGAGCTTGTGCGACAGCGCCGGCCATTGAAGAAGCCGCCGACTGGGCACTGGCACTGGCACTGGCCGCCGCATTCGCCTGGGCGCTCGCCTGAGCACTTGCACTCGCAATCGCGCTCGCCGCCGCCGTAGCAGCTGCTCTCGCCTCTGCAACGGCATTGGCCGCCGCATTCGCCTGTGCATTCGCTTGTGCGCTTGCACTCGCAATCGCACTCGCTGCCGCCGTAGCAGCCGCCCTCGCTTCTGCAACAGCATTGGCCGCTGCTTGTGCATGTGCGCTCGCCTGCGCGCTTGCGCTGGCAATAGCAGTTGCAGTTGCTTCTGCGCTCGCCTGAGCGCTTGCGAGCGCCCCCGCCACGGCCTGCGCCTGCGCATTTGCTGCTGCTTGCGCTTGGGCTACTGCAGTCGCGGCAGCATATGCCGCTGCTTCCGCCTGAGCCCTCGCCGTTGCGATCGCTTCAGCGGTCGCCTCTGCACGCGCATATGCTACTGCCGCCGCCTGCGCTTGCGCCTGGGCACGCGAATACGCGGCTGCAGCCGCAGCTGCCCGCGCCTGTGCCGAAGCATAGGCATGTGCCGTCGCTTGCGCCGCCGCCTGCGCCGCCGCCTGCGCCTCAGCAACCGCCGAGGCGGCTGCACTGACTGTTCCCGAGATCTGCGTAACGACTGACCCACACAGAACCGGTGTTTGGATAGTGTCACTCACATCTTCAGAGATCTGCTGCGCTTTGGAGACCGACGTCGCAGTTGCGTTTGCCTGCGCCTGCGCTTGTGCGTTCGCACTTGCGCACGCCTGGGCCTTGGCTGAGGCCTCAGCCGCCGCACCGGCAACCGCCGTAACCGTCGCCTTGGCATCAGCATACACCGCTGCTGCCGCTTCCACTTGCGCCGAGGCGCTCGCTTCCGCATCTGCGATCACTCGAACGATATCCGAGACATAGGCCTGAACCTTGGCCGCCGCGGTAGCACACGCTTTTGCCGAAGCTTGTGCCGAGGCGAGCGCAAACGCAAGCGCATCTGCAGAAGCATCGGCCATCGATTCGGCACTTGCCGCCGCAGTCGCGCATGCGGCAACCCAAGCATCGGCAGATGCCTTGGCATCGGCGGCTGCAGCTGCTATGTCCTCGATCATCGCTTTTGCGTCAGCCGCTGCTCCGGCGCACGCGCTCGCAGACGCAGACGCCGCTGCCTGAGCAGTCGAAGCCGCCTGTACTATCTGCGATATCATCGCATCCGCTTTTGCTGATGCAGAGGAGCATGCACTTGCTGATGCAGATGCCGCTGCTTGAGCCGAGGAGATCGCACCATATTGATCCGAACAAAGAGAACACGGATTCTGCAATTGTGGCAATAGGGCAGCAAT
>Ga0307425_1000496_pt1 | contig 24834 bp, 17 predicted proteins | sample SalMarWE160330MG_FD_202152 | JGI IMG/M metagenome (GOLD analysis project Ga0307425, IMG submission 202152) | Salt marsh sediment microbial communities from the Plum Island Ecosystem LTER, Massachusetts, United States - WE1603-30 | ecosystem: Environmental > Aquatic > Marine > Intertidal zone >...
ACCGAAAAAAAAGACTATAAGCATGCATACGATAACACCGATGCACACCGCTTCGGAATCATACCAGGAAATGATTGCTTTTCTAAATAGAGGATTTTGATCGATACGCATTATCGTATCTACAGTTACAAAAAATTTATATAGGAGCACTCGGGGAGTTTCTCTTCGAAATCCTTGAGTCTTAGCGGAATGGATGATCTTTTTTTAAAGCGGGTGCTGTTTGAGTGGCTTAGGGGTCGTTAGAAAGAACAGGCGCATGCCGAAATCGCATCTTTGAAAGAAATTACAGATTGTGTGGTAAACTTATTGATTTTTCAAAGATGGGTTTCTGTTCTTTCTTTACGAGCCCTTGCCACGAGTTTTATCCGCCTCGGGCGTGATCACGCGTTTTAAAAAAAGATTGTCCATGGAGCGACTACTTAGAAAAACTCCCCGACCCCTCATATAGCTAAAATACCCTTATGAGCATTTTGTAAAGCCGCAAAAATGACAGGTCATACATCCCTCTTCAAAACTTATGGTATGCCCGCATTCCGGACAGACTTCTCCAAGGAGGCTGTTTCCGTATCTTTTTTGCTTGTAAGAACCGTCATTCAAATAGCGCTTTTCAAGAACCCTTCCAATGGCATCCGGTATTGACAAAACCAGACCGCCTTCCTGGAAGACCGGATGTTCCCCACCGATACCTTTGAGTTGCTCGACAATTTTGTCGACCTTTACACCGGATCTTAAGGCAAGCGAAACAAGACGGCCGATGGCTTCGGTTTTGGCAGTGGTCGACCTTCCTGATTTTCCGATGGTTGCAAATACTTCAAAAGGCTGGCCGTGATATTCCGTTACCGTAACATAAAGCTGGCCCATACCGGTTTTCATTCTGGATGTAAAACCCTCCAGCGTTTCCGGCCGATCTTTGACTGTAGCAACCGTAGTGTGAAGCGGCTTGTCCTTTCCTGAATAAGACAGAACCTGATTTTCCTTGCTCCCGTCCCGGTATATGGTCACGCCCTTACAACCCAGCTCATGGGCCAGATTATAAATTTTCAGCACGTCGTCTACCGTGGCATCCCGGGCCAGATTGACCGTCTTTGACACAGCGTTATCCGTGTATTTTTGAAAAGCAGCCTGCATACGGATATGCCATTCAGGAGATACATCATGGGCTGTTACAAAGATTTCACGAACATCCTCGGGTATTTGTTCAAGATGCTGAATGCCGCCTTCAACAGCAATGGTATCCATCAATTCTTCGCTATAAAAACCCTTTTCCTTGGCTATATTTTCAAAGTATGGATTCACCTCCAGTAGTTTATCGTTATCCATAACATTTCTGACAAAACTCAAGGCAAACAACGGTTCAACGCCGCTGGAACAGTCCGAAATAATGCTTAACGTGCCTGTTGGTGCAATAGTTGTGGTAGCGGCATTTCGATATGTACACCCTTTTTTGTCCTTAAAAATGCTTTTATCAAAATTTGGAAAAACACCCCTTTCCTCACCCAGATGTTTTGAAGCGGCATGGGACTCTTTTTGGATGAAACCCATCACTTGCTCTGCGATTTCAAGGGCTCTTTCTGAGTTGTAGGGAATTTTCAGCTGATAAAGCAAATCGGCAAACCCCATGACGCCAAGACCAATTTTGCGATTACCCTGAACCATTTCTTCAATTTCCGGAAGTGGATATTTAGACATATCGATGGTGTTGTCCAAAAATCGGACACTCTGCCAGACACTTTCCTTTAATGCCACAAAGTCGATGTCCGGCACTTTAGCATCATGGGTGACAAACTTAGCCAGATTGATGGACCCAAGATTACAGGATTCCATGGGAAGCAACGGCTGTTCCCCGCAAGGATTTGTACTTTCGATCTCCCCCAGCGCAGGGGTCGGATTGTCTCTGTTTAACCGGTCTAAAAAAATGATGCCCGGATCCCCGTTTTCCCATGCCTGTTTCACGAGGGCCTGATAAACATCGGCGGCATTCAACTCTTTCTCCTTTTCTCCGCTGTGAGGGTCGATAAGATCGAAGTCGCTCTCTGCTTTGACAGCGTCCATGAATGCATCCGTAACACCGACGGAGATGTTAAAATTGTTGAGTTCGTTATTGTTCTTTTTGCTGTAAATAAACTCCATGATATCCGGGTGGTCGACTCTCAAAATCGCCATATTGGCTCCCCTGCGGGTCCCTCCCTGTTTAACTTGCTCTGTTGCCGTGTTGAAGATTTTCATAAATGACACCGGTCCGGAGGCGATACCGCCGGTGGTTCCCACCCTGCTGTCTTTTGGACGCAGTCGGGAAAAAGAAAAACCGGTACCTCCGCCGGATTTGTGGATAATTGCGGCATTTCTCAAGGCATCGAAAATACCCTCCATACTGTCCTCGACAGGGAGCACAAAACACGCCGCCAACTGACCCAGCCTCCGACCTGCATTCATCAGCGTGGGTGAATTGGGTAAAAATTTCAATTCGGTCATCATATGATAAAAAATGCTTTCCATCTTTTCTACATCCGCGTCACTGCCATACTTTTTCTCCGCCTTGGCAATATGTTTTGCCACCCTTTTGAACATCTTTTCCGGAGTCTCGATAATTTTTCCCTTGCTGTCTTTCTTTAGATACCTTCTTTCCAACACATTTATTGCATTGTTCGAAAGACGCAGTCCATTTTTTATAAATATGGATTTATCCAGGTGAATGGGCGAAGTTTGAGTTAAGCCGTATTCCATCAATTTCGTCTGGATCATTTTATCGATAATCGGCAGGGTAATGGTATGATTTTCCATATTGGCGATCTCTTTTTTCAAAAATCGGCTGATGCTAATGGCCTGATCGGATTCAATGGGGTTGTCCTTGGCAAGGATATCCGAAAATAATTGATCGTCCCATTTGTAAGTGGTTAAATCGAAATGCCCCTCATCTGTAATTAGAATTTTACCCTTTGAACCCATCGCCATTCTCCTGTATAGTAATGATCATCGGTTTATTTTTAATCTCTATAAATAACACGAGTGCTAAATTATAACAAGTTCCCATCCAGCCATTAAAAATCTGTTCACTAAGAATACGATAAATTTTATGTCTCAAGAAGTGAAACCTCAATCTGTTTGAATGAGGCTGCTATGAATCATGCCGTTTAAAGAGAAGATTCCGTATAGAAAAACAAAAACAAACCTGTTAAGGTGCATAAAATTCTGTGAACAGGTCTGTTTTAAACTTCCAGAATCACACTTTGCACACTATATATAGTATGTCAAGAGAAAAAAAACCCAATATCTGCACATTATTCATCCAAACCTGTCTAAGGTGCTGATAGCTTTAAAAAGAGCGATTTGAATATTATTACAGGTAAAATAAAAATGGCGATTAACATCATTTTATGGACACTTTTATGCTACTTGGTTTATTGTGGTTTTCTTTTTCTAATGCAGCGACAGATCCTTTTCCCCCGCTATCTTATCGACACCCCATATAGAAGTGAAGATCACCCTTTTATGGAAAAAATATGGATAAACACAAGTTTCGGTAAAACCGAAGCCTGGTTTCTACCTTCTGATCCGATGAATAAAGCAGAACCATCACCGGCGGTCATTTTTGCCCACGGAAACGGTGAACTCATTGATTTGTGGCCGGATGAGCTCAAAAGGTTTAATCGTTTTGGCATCGGAGTGATGCTTATAGAATATCCGGGCTACGGACGTTCTGAAGGAAAGCCTTCTCAAAAAAGTATCACAGAAACATTCAATAATGCTTACGATATTCTCATTGAACGTAAAGATGTGGACCCCGTCAAGATTATTTTGTTCGGACGTTCTTTAGGTGGCGGTGCGGTGTGCACACTTGCCGCCAAGCGACCCTCTATAGCACTGATACTCATGTCGGCGTTTACCAGTTCGCGATCATTTGCAAAAAAATATTTTGCTCCCAGCTTTCTTGTCCGGGACCCGTTTGACAATCTCGCTGTCGTCCGCAACTATCCAAAACCGGTTCTTGTGTTCCACGGCAAGTTCGATGAGGTCATTCCCTATTCCCATGGCATGGCGCTTTACAAGTCGGCATCTCACGCCACAATGATCACCTATAAAAGCGGGCACAACGATTGCCCGCCAAATTGGGATATATTCTGGAGAGATATTGAGGCTTTTCTGAATGCATCCGGGATCATTACAAGCATTGAATAGGTTAAATCCTATATAGTGTCCATCCATAAATTAGGATTTTTGTTCAATATCAAGGCATGCGAAAAAAATAACCACAGGCATATAGTTCATATTCCGAGGATTATTTTTTGAGCATAACGTAGAGATTGGGCAAAAAGACCATTTATGGGTGGACACTATCTGGCAACCATGGCCCGCATCATGTCCCCGGCATTTTCAGCATGATCTGCGATGGAACCGATGATTTCAGCCAGTCTGACCATATGAAATACCGTAACCGCATCGATATTCATATTCAGTACTTTTTGTTTCACCATGTCTTCGGCTTTGTCGGCTTCATGTTCTTGCCGCCGTAACGTACGGATAATATTTTTGATGATCACCCGCTGGTCTTCGGAGTAATTTCTAAAGTATTTTCTGGCTTCGGCAACCATCTTGCTGAGTTCTTCGATGGGATCGATGACGGCATCTGCCAGAATAAGAAACTCTTTTTCAAGTTCAGGGGGAATCCCCGGTTCATTTCTGAAAGAAATCCAGTCAAGGGCATCTTCTACAGCATCGATCACCTGGTCCTGTTCCCGCAAATATCTGAACAGCAGAAAATTATAGACCGGCATCAATGTCCCCTTGGGCAGATGGCCGCGGATGCGTCGTTTGATGACATCGGCTTCGCTTTCCAGCTGAATCACTTCCTGCCTGAATTCTTCAAATGTCTTGCACTTGTTTGCAAGATGACACTCGATGGCCTGCTGAAATGCCCAGCCACACTCTTTAACCTTTTCAGCATGTTCTTGAAGGCCTTCAAACGGTGATGTCATGAACATTGAAAAAAATGGAATGCGCATTGCTGGCTCCTTTTAAAAAATGAATTGAAGTATTTTAAAAATGATCATACTGGTCAACGCCGCCGCGGGTACAGTTAACACCCAGTATACCATAATTTTAAACACAATGCTAAAATTAACAGCTTCCATACCACGGGCAAGGCCGACCCCAAGCACACCACCCACTGCGGCATGGGTTGTCGATACCGGCAAACCCATTTTTGAGGCCACAAGGACCGTTGTGGCCGTTGCAAATTCTACCGAAAAACCTCGGGTATTGCTGAGTGTTGTAATCTTTTCTCCCATGGTTTCCATAACGCGATGACCGGCCATGGCAATACCACAGGCAATCCCGATGCCGCCGAAAAACAAAAGAAAAACAGGAACCGGCACTTTTCCCCCAACGCCCCCGGTTTTAACCAGAAAATAAATCACCGCCAGAGGGCCGATAGCATTGGCCACGTCATTGGCCCCCTGGGCCAGGGCAACATAGCAAGCAGTTCCTATTTGAATTTTCTTAAAGACCGCCTCTGCATCCAATTCCCTATCTTTTACATAGTGTTTTAACAAAGCCGTTGCTGCAAATCCTAGCAGAACCGACAGCAATACAGCCACGGTCAGTGCTGCCTGGGGCCCCAAGGCCAATCTTTTCCCAAGGGGCGTCTTGAACAGAAACGATAATACGACGACAAAAAGCGTAATACCCACAAATAAAGGGGAAAATTTAAGTGCTCGGATAAAGGCATCCTTTTTGGAGAGGATCAATCGTACGATGATTTTAAAAATGATAAAGGCGATAATGATGCTAAAGAGGGGCGAAACGATCCAGCTGAGTACAACAGCAAGGAGCTTTCCCCAATTAATGACAGCAAGTCCACCGGCCATAATTCCAAAACCGATCATTGCGCCCACGATGGAATGGGTTGTGGAAACCGGTAGCGATTTCCAGGTTGCAAAACTGACCCACAAGGCTGCAGCAATAAGGGCTGAAAGGGCACCGATAAGCGCCACATGAGGGTCGGTCATAATTTCCGTTGACACAATCCCTTTACGAATGGTGTTGGTTACGTGAGAGCCGATGAAAACCGCGCCGAGGACATTTAATATTCCTGCAAGAAATATGGCCTGGCGAATTGTAATTGCCTTTGCAGCCACAGATGAGGCCATGGAATTGGCCACATCATTGGCTCCGATGTTCCATGCCATATAAAAACCGAAAATATAACCTAAAATGAGAATGATATAGGGTTGAGTCATTACAATTAAACTGGTATTTTTATAACTTTATGTTGTTATGAATAAATAAAGCCTACCTTAAATTCGCAGAGATAATGATGTTATGCGGGCTCATATCATGCTGTAAAATTGGAATCAATCAAAAATATAACGGCTGGGTGGAACCTATGTTTGAAACGCTCAGTTTAGGTAAAATATCGTCGGGAATGTGGTCTATAAAACGGCAGGGCCGGTTTAAAACCATTTGTGACATTCGATCATAAATTTGAGCCGGGTAGGTAAAAAAGAGATTTTCCTTGGCCCTTGTGGCCGCAACGTAGATCAGTCTCAACTCTTCTTCAAGCTCTGCTTCATCATGGATGGCATGTATCGACGGGAATCGGCCGTCAAGGGCCCATATAATGAAAACCGAGTGCCATTCAAGGCCCTTGGCGGAATGAACGGTTGACAAAATGAGCCGGTCATCCGCCGGATCACCACTTAATAACGTGTCGTTTAAACTTGTGTTCGGAGGCTCTAAGGCCATGTCGGTCAAAAACGGTTCAAGATTCTGATACCGCTCCATAATGGTGACCAGATGTTCAAGGTCTCTTGTCCGTTTTGGATGATCATCGTATTTCTTTCTTAATATGGGCAGGTAATATTTAACCACGGCTTCACCCATTTGGGCAACAGTCATGGGCCTTTCGTCAATACCAAAAAAGAGGTGCTTGAGATTATCCAAGCCTTTGGTTCGGCCGGCTTTAAGTTTGGTTTTAACGAATCCTGTGTATCCGGACTTTTCAGCCAAAATCGTTTCATAAATGTCCAGTGCGGTTTTGGGACCGACACGATCCAAAAGAAGAAGTATCCTGTACCAGCTAATCCTGTCATAGGGATTGAAGAGGACTTTGAGATGGGCCAGAACATCCTTAATATGCGCTGATTCAACAAATTTAAACCCCCCCACTTTAACAAAGGAAATCCCTTCCCTGGCAAGTTCGATTTCAAGATCAAAGGAATGAAAACTTGCTCGAAAAAGCACTGCAATCTGACTTAAGGGCACACCACTGTTATGAAGTTTTTGGATTTTTTCTACCACGAATCGTGACTGGCTGTTTTCACTTTGTGCCGTTATCAGCAATGGCAAGGCTCCTCCGGGTTTACGGGTAAACAGATTTTTTGAATATTTCCGTGTCGCCCGCTCAATAATAACATTGGTAAGTTTTAAAATAGGTTCAACACTGCGGTAGTTTTCTTCCAGCTGGATGGTTCGGGTCTTTGGAAATATTTCAGGAAATCGCATGATATTTTCAAAATTCGCCCCCCGGAACGCATAAATGCTTTGCGAATCATCACCCACCACCATGATATTTTCATGGATACCCGCGAGAAGATAAATAATTTGTGCCTGAATCTTATTGGTATCCTGGTATTCGTCAACCATTAAATATTGGTAAGTTTTACACATGTTGTCACGAACATCGGCGTGTTCTTTTAAAAGCATCTCCAAGTATATCAAAAGATCATCATAATCCATAAAATTATGCTCGGCTTTTTGTCTTTGATACGCCTTTGACATTTCATGGATTGCTTCCAGATGACGCGAAAAATGAGGATAGTCGTTTAGAATGATATCTTCAACAGACAGATCTTTGTTGACAGCCCGGCTAAAGATATTGGCCAATGTTTGTTTTCTCGGAAGGGAACCGGACTTCGATACTCCTGTCATTGCTTTTCTTATCATGCTGATGAGATCTTCAGAATCCGCCCGATCAATAATTGAAAACCCGCGTTCAAATCCAATCTTATGCGCATATTTTCGCAAAACAGCATAAGCAAATGAATGAAATGTTCCGCCGGCAACACCTTTACATCTGTCGTCGAGCAGTTCCGTAGCTCTTTTCAACATTTCCCTGGCAGCTTTACGCGTAAAGGTCAGTAGAAGTATAGAACTCGGTGAAATACCTTCTTCTACAAGACGTGCGACCCTATAGGTAAGGGTTCTTGTCTTCCCGCTTCCAGCACCTGCGATGACAAGAAGAGGTCCTTGTGTTAAATTGACGGCTTCCAATTGAGAAGGATTAAGTTCTTTTTTATATTGAATTCGGTAATTCATTGATAGAAAATTTTATGAAATATTCTGAGTGTTGATGGGAACGTGTTATCTTCCAAAAGATAAGTCTACTTGTCAACAATAGAAATGATTTTATATCCGTTAACAGATTTTGTTGACTTTTCAAAAAAATATATATAATAATTTTTAAAAGTATTCGCGTCTTTGTCAAACTACATCAACCAAGGAGGAAAATCAAATGAAGAAGATAAAGGCTCAATTGAAGACATTATCAAAATCCCTGGCCACAATCTCCAAACAGGTAGAGAAGATTACCGATCAGGTTGATAAACTCCAGGTCCCGAAAAAAGCTGCACCTGCCAAGAAGGCTGTAGCAAAGAAAAAAGCTGCGCCTGTCAAGAAGACTGTTGCAAAGAAAAAAGCTGCGCCTGTCAAGAAGACTGTTGCAAAGAAAAAAGTTGCCAAAAAAGCCGTGACAAAGAAAGCAGCGCCTGCCAAACAGGCAACCATGCTGGACGCCGTATTTGGTGCCATCAAACGAACCCAAAAAGGGGTCACTGTCGCACAGCTTAGAGAAAAAACAAAACTGGATTCCAGACAGCTAAGCAATGCGCTTTATAAGCTCACTAAAAAAGGTGCAATACAAACAAAGTCTCGTGGTCTTTATGTGAAAAAATAACTCGTTTAAAAATCACTTGATGGTCAGTAAAAATAAAGTCGGCCTGAAGCCTGGCTAAACGCCGCGAACAAAGTCTCCTGTGTGCCCGATGAAAATTATCAGGCAAACGGGAGACTTTGTATATTTTTTATGCCTGCACCTTGCACAAGGCTGTGGCGTTTATATAAGAGGTTCAGGTTATAGCATCAGCCCCACTTTAAAACATCAACTAAGAAAAATTCCCCTCTGGTATTGTCATTTTAAAGATCTGTTTTATATTTTCTAATAAAATCGTATTACGATTTTATGAAACAAATCGACTTCATTGGTCTTCGCTTTCGGCTACGCCCAACAAGAAGGAGCTTCAGGTATGTTTAAAAAGCGTTTTGACATTTTTTCGGTAAAGTTTTCATTCAGTGTTATTCTTGTTGCTTTACTGGCCTGTTTTTTTATCAATCAAAGCATTGCATCATCAAATTCGGTCAAATATCCTTCCAAAGTAAAACACGCCGTTGAACATAAAAGTTCTTTAGATCTATGGTCCTATAATAAGAGGGATTTTCATCCTGATCCGGCCATTGTGCTTAAAAAACTACCCAATGGCTTTTCATATATATTATTGAAAAATCAACCCCCGAAAAACCGGGTGGGTATGCATCTTTATATTCGGGCTGGTTCAATGTATGAGTCTGACAGTCAACAGGGGTTGGCGCATTTTTTGGAGCATATGCTGTTTAACGGCTCAACACATTTCAAGCCCGCTGAACTGGTAAAGTTTTTTCAAAGCATCGGAATGGAGTTTGGGGCGGATGCAAATGCCCATACCGGTTTTAATGAAACAGTATATGACATTCTTCTACCTGAAGGAAACAAGGAATATCTGAAAAAGGGCCTGGTTGTAATGAAAGACTTTGCCGAAGGCGCCCTTTTGCTGCCATCTGAAATCGAAAGAGAACGACGCGTCGTCCTAGCTGAAAAACGAACCCGGGATTCAGCATCCTATCGAACATATGTCAAAACACTCAAATTTGAATTCCCTGATGCCAAAATATCAAAAAGACTTCCTATCGGTCTGGAAGACACACTCAAAAAGGCCGACCAGAAGCAATTAAAAGCATTTTATGACACCTGGTATCGACCGGAGAACATGATTCTTATATTGGTTGGAGATTTTGACACCAGATTGGCTGGAATGCTTATAGAAGATAAATTCTCTTCAACAACTCCCCGTGCCCCTCCCGGAACAATCCCTGTTCTCGGAGATATAAAGCATAAAGGTGTAAAACCTTTCTACCACTTTGAAAAAGAATCAGGAAATACAACGGTAAGCATTGAAATCTTGGAAAAGATTTTATCCAAGCCCGATTCATACGATGTTCGGAAACAACAATTGATTGAGGATATTGCCAACCGAATGGTAAAGTATCGACTCGACACACTCATACAAAAACCCGAAACCCCTTTCACATCAGCATCCATAAGCTCCGGAATTTTCATTCGTCAGGTCAAATACGCAGACATCACAGCAGATTGCAATCCGGAAAACTGGGAGAAATCACTGTCGCTCATCGAACAAACGTTAAGGCAGGCATTGATATTCGGTTTTACAACATCGGAACTGGAACGGGTGAAAAAAGATCTTCTTTCCGAGTTAGATAACGCGGTCAAAAAAGCCTCTACCCGCAACAGCAGGAAGCTGGCGCGTGAGATCATTTGGAGCCTGGACTCGAATCGTGTTTTTATGTCACCACAACAAGAAAAAGAACTGTATAACCCGATAATCAACTCCGTGACATTAAAAAATGTACACGATGCCTTCAAAAATATCTGGGCCCCCGAACACCGGCTTTTGGTTGTCACCGGCAATGCAAATCTGACAGATAAAAATCCCGAAACGAAAATATTGAACACCTACCATAACAGTATGCAAACCGCTGTATCAAAACCGGCTGAGAAAAAATTGGCTGTTTTTCCATATCTTCCCGAACCTGAAAAAGAAGGTCGTATTACACAAACAAAAAAGATCCCTGATCTTGAAATTATCCAGGTAGATTTTAAAAACGGGGTCCGCCTGAACCTCAAAAAAACCGATTTCAAGGCCAACCAGGTATTGATCAATCTTGCCTTTGGGCGGGGCAAATCCAGTGAGCCTTTAAACAAACCGGGTCTTTTTTTGTTAACCGAAAACGTCATCAATGACAGCGGTTTCGGCACCCTCACAAAAGACGAACTTAAATGGGCTCTATCCGGCAAAAACACTTACGCTTCTTTTAGTATTGATGAAGATCGCTTTTCATTCAAAGGAGAGACCGTCTCTAATGAAGTTTCTCTGCTGTTTCAACTTCTTTACGCCCATATTCTCGATCCCGGCTTTAGAAAAGATGCTTATGAGCTCTCTTTGAAACGATACAGGCAACAATACATGGAACTTTCCCGATCAATCGACGGCGCAATGGCACTTTCCGGTCATCGTTTTCTTGCCGGAGGAGACCAACGATTCGGTCTCCCCGATGATGAGACATTCAAAAAATTAACCCTTGATGATATTAAATCATGGATCACTCCATTCATTGGAAATAATGACATTGAAATCTCAGTTGTCGGCGATGTTGATATCGATTCAATCATCCAACTCACCGCCCGATATTTTGGAAGCCTCACGTTGCATCCCGTTGTCAAAACCCTAAATAAATCAAAGCTGCCCGTTTTTCCCGTTGGTCAATCTGAGACCCTATCTGTTCCGACAAAAATTTCAAAAGGACTCATAATTGTTGCGTATCCAACGGAAGATATTTGGGATATCAACCGGACGCGTCGTTTGGCTGTTTTGTCGGATATTATCTCAGACAGGCTTCGTGAACAGATACGAGAAAAGCTGGGATCCGCATATTCCACCTTTGCGTTTAACCGGCCGAGCAAGGCCTACCCAGGATATGGCGTCCTTCAGGCAATGGCCTACATTGACCCTGACGAATCGGATATGATCATAACAGCGGTAAAGAAAATCGTATCAAATATCGCAAAAAACGGTGTCACGAAGGATGAACTGAAACGAGCCAAAGAACCGACATTAACCGGCATAAAAGACATGTTTCGAAAAAACAGTTACTGGCTCGATACGGTGCTTACGGGTTCTAAAATACATCCTCAAAAGATAGACTGGAGCCGGACAATACTGAAGGATTATGCTTCTATTACAAAGGAAGGAATGTCCAATATTGCGAAAAAATATCTGGTTAACGATAAGGCTGCGTCTATTATCATAAAGCCGAAATAGGAAGTAAATTGTTGCTCAGTTTTACAAACTCTTCCACAGTAAGCGTCTCGGCACGACGGATGGGATCGATATCCGACTTCTCAAGTACGCCCTTTGCTGTATTGGGGTCCATGTTGAGTCCACTTGCAGCCAATGCATTTTTCAGAGTTTTTCGTCTGTTTCCGAAACCCGATTTTATCACTTTAAAAAGAAACGGCTCATCCACAGCCTTATGGTCGATGTCTTTTATAAATTTCAATTCCAGGATTTCAGAGTCGACTTTTGGTTTTGGGAAAAAAAGAGAGGCTTTCACATTGGCCAGCTTTTTGATATCCGAACAATAACGCAACATGACGGTAAGCCGCCCGTAATCCTTGCATCCGACCTTTGCAGTGATGCGCTGTGCCAGCTCTTTCTGAAACATGAGAACGGCCCGATTTATACCTTCTCTTGATCGAATCAGCTGAACAAGAATTTGAGAAGAAATATTATAAGGAAGATTGCCCATAACCACTATTTCCCCGCCCATATCTTCTACCAGCGCTTTTATATCGACGGATAATATGTCTTTTTCAATAATGGAAATATTGGTAAGACCGCTGACGAGAATCTCCCTATTTAAAATGGGGATGATTTGGCGATCTTTTTCAACCGAAATAACCTTCTTGGCTCGGCGAGCCAGAGGAATGGTCAGCGCACCTAACCCTGCTCCGATTTCCAGAATAATATCTTCGGGTAATATTTCGGCGCGTTTTACGATCATCTCGGTAAAAGCCGGATCGACGATAAAATTCTGTCCCAGTTGTTTCTTGGGACGAATGTTATGTGCGGCAAGCAGTATTTTTGGTGACGTCATGGTGTGACTCTGATACCTCAATTGAGCAAAATTTGTTTACGTTCATTTGAGATAATAAATGGACCGAAACCTATTCTTTTGATGCCCTTCGTAACCGTATGGTGGTAATAATTTTTCGGGTGATGAAATAAGACGCAATACCGGGTAAAATCCCCAGTATGACACCGCCTGCGATCATGGCAATTGTAACATCCATCCCCAGATTTAAAAGTTCCAGGATCGATTCGTATTTGACATCAAACGGCGCCGGATTTCCAAGAAGATACATCCCCGCCTTATAACTTCCCCAATAGAAAATCGGAGCGGTGAGGGGGTTGCAAAACCAAACCCCCAATGCCGCAGCGACTTTGCTTCCTCGAAGAACAAACGCCAAGGCAACAGCGAGAGCCGTATGAAACGGCATGGTTGGCGTTATGCCGATAAAAACGCCGATGGCCATACCCATGGCGACATAATGAGGATCTCCCTCGAGGTTTTTAACACGGTCGACAAATTCACGAATGTAATGCTTACGCAATCGCCCCGGGGATGTTTTGATATTTGAATCCTGTCTTGTTTCTTTCATGGCTTTAACGTTTACGAGAAATTCGAAACGGTATAGGGTTATCACGAAAAATCGCTATTTTCAACATTTCAATGGTTGATAGCAATTCCCTAAAGCCTTTGCTTGACTTTTTATCTAAATTTTGATGAGGTCACATTAAGCCTTTTCCGGGCAAATTTCCAACATCATCATAGAACCGGCATAAGAAAAGGAGGACCACATGGCCAGAAGAAAAGGAAAATCGGTCAGCTTTGATGCAATGGTCAAGTTTTTCATGCAGTACTATAATATCCCCACAAAGAAGGATGTTGAAAAACTGATAGAAAGGATGGATCGGCTTGAAAAGGTGATTAAAGAGTCTGAATTATACGGCAAAGGCGGACACATTCCCGCATCAGAACCAAGGTCGGCTGCAACTTCTTCCGACATGGCTTTTGAAGTTATCAAACGTTTCAAAAAAGGCGTTGAATTTTCCGAGATTCAGGAAAGAACCGGTTTTGGTGAAAAAAAACTTCGGAACATTATTTATCGACTGCACAAAATGAAGAAAATTACCCGTAAGAGCCGTGGTATTTATATCGCTTCCTAAATCAACTTTGATGAATTCGTATAAAATCGAATTCATCACGTTTTAGGTTTTAAGTGTTAGGTTTTAGGTTGTTGTTTTACATATATGCTTAAAACTTAATACCTAAAACTTAAAACGTTCGTAAAAAGGAAAACATTACTTTTTACGAAACCATCAAAATTTGCTTTTTACTTTATCAAACATTTCCAGGTGATCTTTTTATGAAACCGTTTTCTGATAAAAACAACCCCGATCTGCAAGAGACCTCCGGTAATTTAGGCTATTTTATCAAAAAAACAATAATCCTCAAGGACATTAATTCCTTTCTTTATCTTCTTGAACACTCGCTAACCGGCGCCCGACACGCTCACATCAGCAACAGTGATGAAGAAAACACGTTTAGTGTCGCCTTTAAAACCGTTCCATCGGATTCAACCGGTGTAGCCCACATCCTGGAACATACGGCGTTATGTGGTTCCCGAAAATTTCCGGTACACGATCCTTTCTTTTCCATGCTCAAAAGAAGTTTAAGTACGTTTATGAACGCTTTTACTGCATCCGACTGGACCATGTATCCGTTTTCAACCCAGAATAAAAAAGATTTTTATAATCTTATGGATGTTTATCTGGATTCGGCATTTTATCCCAATATTGAAGAACTCAGCTTCAAGCAGGAAGGGCATCGTATTGAAATAGAAGGTGATCCAAAAGACATAGAATCGTTGAAGCTTGTTTATAGAGGCGTCGTATACAACGAGATGAAAGGGGCCATGTCATCACCGAACCAGGTGATGGTCCGGTCTATTTTAAATGCCCTTTATCCTGAGACGACATACAGTTATAATTCCGGCGGTGATCCTGTGGTCATCCCTCGGTTGACGTACAATCAGCTAAAATCTTTTCACCAGAGGCACTATCATCCCAGCAACGCTTTTTTTTATACTTATGGAAATCTCCCCTTAAAAGATCATCTGAGATTTATCAATGACAAAATCTTAAAGCATTTCAAGCGCATTGACCCGGGGACCGATGTCCCATCTCAACCTCGCTGGTATCATCCGAAAAGAAAGCAATATACCTTTCCTTTGGACAAAAATGAAGATCCATCAAAGAAATGCCAGGCTTGTGTGGCATGGCTTACTACTGATATCAAAGACGCTTTTGAAGTTTTAGTTCTAGCTCTTTTAGAAAAGATTCTCCTCGGAAATCCGGCATCTCCGTTGCGAAAGGCTTTGATCGATTCAAATCTTGGATCATCTCTTAGCGATGGAACCGGATTTGATGCCGATAATAGAGACACCCTGTTTGCCTGTGGGCTGAAGGATGTCACCATATCTGACGCTTCGAAAATCGAAACCATCATTTTCGATGTTTTAAAAGATTTGTCGGAAAAAGGCATCGATAAAAAAATTATTGAATCCGCCATTCATCAAATCGAATTTCATCGAAAGGAAATCACAAACACCCCGTATCCATACGGGATTAAACTCTTGTTAACCTTTGGTGGAAGCTGGTTTCACGGCGGCGATCCGGAAAGAATTTTAAGGTTCGACGAGGATTTAAAAAAACTGCGCAATGAAATTGAAAAAGGTCCCTTTTTCGAAAACCGAATCAACACGTATTTCCTGGAAAATCAACATCGCGTGTTTTTAACACTTGTTCCGGATCAAACCATGGAAGAAAAGGAAGGCGAACGCGTCGAAAAAGAACTCGAGCGAATCCTTGCCGACACAACGCCATCTGAACTTGAAAAAATAATAGCAGATACCAACGCATTAAAACAGCTTCAGGAAGGAATCGAAGACGTATCCTGTCTTCCAACTTTAGCGCTCGATGATATTCCCCCTTCGGTTCAACGGGTGGAAGTTTCAGAATCTTATTCCACGATTCCGGCCACGTGTTATTCACAGCCGACGTCCGGGATTTTCTATTTTATGGCAGTTGCCGGAAGTGGCCTGCTGCCCAAAGAACGCATCCCTCTGGTTCCTTTTTTCTGCCACGCGTTCACCAAAATCGGCACGGCCCTTAATGACTATGTCGAGATGGCACGCCGTATGGATGCCCATACCGGCGGTATGAGCCTTTCCTGCCACGCCCGAACCGGCTTTGAAGGTGCGGCCCGATGTCTGCCGTTTATCGCGTTTAATGGAAAATGCCTGGTCCGGAATCAAGACAAAATGTTTGAGATCATCGAAGAATTTTTTTATCATTTTGATTTCTCAGATCTGATTCGATTAAAAAGTCTCTTTCTGGAATATCAAGCGGGCCTGGAATCCATGGTGGTTCAAAACGGCCATCGACTGGCCATGTCGTTGGCATCGAGAAATTTTTCAATCAGCAGTGCGCTCAATGAGACCTGGAGCGGCATTCATCAACTCAATACCATAAAAAGCATCACCCAAAACCTCTCGGGTGACCATCTTAAATCCATTTCCCATGAACTTAAAGAAATCGGCAGAACCCTTTTCGTAAAAAATAATCTCAAAATCGCCTTGATCGCTGAAGACTCTGCCCTTTCTTCAGCCTCGCCATCCATCGCATCCTTACAAAAAGGGCTTGAATCAGCACCTGAATCCATAACATCACCCAATGGATTTACTTCGCCTGATATCGATATTGTTGATGAAATTCCCAGGGAAGGATGGAGTACATCTTCGTCGGTCTCATTTGTCGCCGACGCCTTTGAGACGGTTCGTCTGACACATGAAGATGCGCCGGCCTTATCCGTTATCAGCAAAATATTACGATCCATGTATCTGCATCGGGAGATTCGTGAAAAAGGAGGGGCATACGGAGGATTTGCCATATACAGCCCTGAAGATGGGATTTTTTATTTCGGTTCTTACCGGGACCCGCACATCGTTTCCACCCTGAAAGTATACGACGGCGCTCGAAATTTCATAAGATCCGGAAATTTCAACAATGAAGATATTAAAGAGGCCGTCCTCCAAGTCTGCTCGGAAATTGACAAACCCGATCCGCCCGGACCTGCTGCAAAAAAGGCTTTTTTCAGAAAGATCGTTTTCTTATCGGATGACATGCGTGAACGTTTCAAGGAAAAACTCCTTGCAATGACCCGGGACCAGGTCATCAACGCTGCTGAAAAATATTTCGCCGGCACCTCTGATCGACAGGCTGTGGCGGTAATATCCAATGAAAACAAACTCAACGCAGCCAACAAAGAACTTGCCCAAAACCCGCTCAAGCTTTTCAGAATTTAGAAGCCATCTCAAAAAAGTCTTTTGTCCCAATTTCTGTGTTGAAACCGCGTGGTCACGCTAGGGGGGGATAAAACTCGTGGCAAGAGCTCGAAAAGAAAGAACAGATTTCAATAAACGCATTTTTAAAATGTCTTTTTATGTTCATTCGCGATTTTTTGTCCCTGAAGAAATGAGGCTTTTTGTTTAAGATCAAGGCATGCGAAAAAAATAACCACAGGCATATGTATAATATTCCGAGGATTATTTTTTGAGCATAACGCAGAGATTAGACAAAAAGACCATTTCTGCATGGAAACTATTTGGCCACCATCCTGGCCAACCACATGGTCAGCGGAGAGCAAAAGGTAATTATCAAAAGATCGACGAGCAGCAGTGCTAAAAACGGCACAATACGCCTGCTGACGGCAACCAGGTTGTCACCGGAAATGGAACCGGAGACGATGAGACAGATTCCCATGGGCGGCGTGAGCATGCCAATGGCCAGGTTGGTGACAACAATGACCCCAAGCTGAACCATATCGATGCCCAAAGTAGAAATCATTGCCGTAATCATGGGGACCAACAGGATCAAAGCCGCTGTTGTTTCCACAAATGTTCCGGCAATGAGCAGTATCAGATTGATGATCAAAAGCAGCATGACCGGATTTTCAGTCATTCCAAGCAGTGAACCGGCCAGGCTGGCAGGGATGTCTTCAATGGCTGCAATCCAGCTGAATATCGACGCTGTGGCAATAATGAACATAACAACAGATGACATTATGGCACCGTCTGTGAAAAGGCGAACAAGGTCTTTAACCTTGATTTTTTTGTATACGAACATACCGATAAACAGCGCATACACTACGGCCACGGCCGCAGATTCCGTGGCCGTGAAGATACCGAAAAGGATGCCCCCCAGGATGATCACCGGTGCTCCCAGTGCAAGGATGGCTCGTTTAAAATTGTACCAGACCTGGGTCATTGAAAAGCGGGTCGTGGCAGCATACCCTTTTTTCCAGGAGATGTATGTCGAAATACCCACGAGGGTCATAGCGATGAGTACACCCGGCAAAATTCCGCCGGCAAAAAGCTGTCCGATGGAGGCTCCGGTCAAAAAACCAAAAATAATCATGGGAATCGAAGGGGGAATAATTACACCGATGGAACCCCCTGATGCCTGAACCGCAGCTGCAAAATCGGACTCATACCCCGAATTCTTCATGGCCGGTATTAAAATAGCCCCCACCGCAGCAGTATCAGCGGCAGCCGATCCGGATATGCCGGCAAAAAACATGGCCGAAACAATGGTCACAGCAGCCAATCCTCCGGGGAGCCATCCCACAAGGGCGTTTGCAAAATCGACGATTCTGCGGCTGATCCCTCCGGCTTCCATGATCACGCCGACAAACATGAAAAGCGGTACAGCCATGAGATGAAAGGAATCGATTCCGCCGAACATTCTCTGAACAACCATCATTAAGGGGAAATCGCCTTTGATCAGTATTCCTACAATGGATGCCATTCCGATAGAGATGGCAATGGGGGTATTGATGACAAAAAGGAAAAGCAACGATAAAAGTAAGATTTCAGTGGTCACGGCGCTTTCCTCTTATTTCATCGATCAGAAATGAAACACCGTGAATCATGAAAATAATTCCGCTCAAGGGGATAATGCCCAAAACAATCCATTTGGGCAAATACAGGGCCGGGGATATTTGCAAACGAACAAAATATGAAAATTGAATTCCATAAAAAATCATGACGCCGAACAGGGCCATTGAAATTAGGTGGATAAATATTGAGATTGTTCTTTGGATAGACACCGTCATCCGGGCGTAAACAATATCAATACCCGGATGGATGTTACGGCGGTAGGCAACGGAAGCCCCCAGAAACGTCAGCCACACCAGAAGATAACGGGCCAACTCTTCCGACCAGAATAGAGAGTGATTTAACGCATAACGGAAAAAAACCTGGACGGCAACAACAACAGACATGGTGAAACCGAGGCCAAAGAGAACATATTCGACCCAGTGATTTACAGAGCGGCTGACCCGTTCGAGAGCATCCATTGTTTCATTTAAAAATGCTGGTAATAGGTCATAGGTGATAGGTCATGGGAAATGGATGACATGCAAACCTCTATTTACTATTACCTATAACCCATTACCCATAACCCGATTTTTACTTGGTTGCATTCAACATTTCTATGAGCAACGCATGAACCCTTGGTTCGCTGTAAAGATCCATGTCTTTAAGTCCGGCCACCTTGGCACGAAAGGCATTTATATCCGGATGCGCTTCGATCTTCATCCCTTTTTCCTCAAGAAGCGCAAGCCGGGCGGCATTTTTGGATCGATTGTCTTTTCGCTGAAACACAGCAGCTTCATAAATGGTTCTTTGAATCAAATCCTGCGTGTTGGCATCCAACGTCTTCCACCATTTTAATGAAGCCACATCAATATGGGGAGAGTAAACATGGCGGGTCAGGGTCATGTATTTCTGAATTTCATAAAATTTATAGACTTCCATGACCCAAAGGGGATTTTCCTGGCCGTCGATAACCCCCTGTTCCAACTCGGTGTAGATGGGCCAGGGCATGGGTGTGGGATTCGCTCCCAGCGCCTGCCAGATGGCTTTGTGAAGCGCAGAGGCCATGACTCGAATTTTGAGCCCTTTGATGTCGTCGGGACGTTTCACGGCATACTTGTTATTGGTAAGGTTCCTAAAACCGTTTTCTGAAAAACAGAGTCCTTTAAATCCCGCCCTCTCCAGGCTTTTCAATATTTTAGACCCCAACGGGCCATCCAGTATCTTATCGGCCTGTTCATTATCCTTGAATAGGAAAGGATAGTTGATCACCCTGACAACCGGGTCAAATGTATCAAAAGGGCCACCGGTAATGATTCCCATCTGTATTGTATTCATCTGTATCTGCTGCAAAATTTCAGTTTCATTGCCGATGGATTTGGAATGGAAGATCTGAACATTGATATTACCGTTTGACGCCTGTTCAATCAGTTCTTTAAATTTTTCTGCCACGATGTTTTGGGCCGACCCTGGTTTGGTGACAACGCCCAGCTTGATCCGAGTCAAGGCCACGGCAGAGCCGGAATACGACAATAGAATACATACGGTAATAAGCCATAGCAGTTTTTTCATCATTTGATCCTCCTCAATTTCAGGTAGTTATTCTTTTCAGCGCTTGTATGGATGATTCCGAAATCGAACCTTCTGCCGCGGCAATATCGATGGTATAAAATGCAAGCATTTTATACAGCGCAAGAAGCTCCGGCCTTTTGAATCCGATCTCTTGGATATGTTTTTCTACGGTCTTGGTATCTCCTCTTGCAATGGGACCGGTCAGCGCTTTTTGAACACCGACTTTTTCTATATTTGACAATGTCCCTTCAATCAAGGGTTTTAATAAATTAAACGCATCTTGCCGTTTAACACCGGCTTCTTCGATGAGTCGAACAGCAAGGTCAAGCAGGGTAACCAGATAGTTTGAGGCCACCACTGCCGAAGCATGGTAAAGGGTTTTGGCCTCAGTTAAAAAGGTCACCGCCGTCCCGCCGAGATCTTCGGCAATTGTTTTAGCCATGTTAGCTGCCGGACTTTCACCTTCTAAAGAAACAATGATCCCTTGAAAGGGATTGGTCTTGTGATCGGTCGAAGCAAAACTTTGTAACGGATGCATGGATCCTATCCATGCACCGCATGTTTTCGCACTCGATAACACCGATGACTTAAGTGCCCCGCTACAGTGCATCACAATAGCATTATCGGAAAAGCCGGTGTGTTTGGAAATGGCATTACACGTGTCTTTTATGGCACTGTCAGGTGTTGTAATAAACACAACATCCGCATGTCGCGTAACGTCCCATGGAACATCGCTGAAATGATCGGAAAGAACCATATCGGCGACATGTTTGGCTGATGAAAGACGTTTACTGGCAAATCCGGCGGATCGATATCCGGCCCGGGTTAAAAATATCGCAAGGGCGGTTCCCACTTTCCCACATCCGACAATGGCAAAAGAAGGTTTCATTTTGTTTTCCTTTCCGGTCTTATCTTTGGTATTTTAAGTGACTACAATGGCGAAACAACTCTTGTCAAGCCAAAGCAGCACATCATTTTGATATGTTGGGTATTTAATATTTTCTTGACACACAGTCCCATTGGCCATACGTTGACATCTCAAATATGAGGTTTTTTATACGATAGCATCCGGACGATTTTTTTCTAAACAATTTTAACAGTTAGAGGTTGTTCTGGAACATTATCCGACATTGACAAATCATACAAAAGATAAAATCTTCACCTTCAGAAAAATGATAGAGATTATTCTGGAGGAGAACCGATACCTGATAAAAAATGTCACCGGGAAAGCCGCCGGGGATTTTATCCAAAAGATCCGGAAGGCGGAATCCGTCTTTTTTTCCGCTCAAGGGAGATCCGGTTTTATCCTGCGATGTTTTTGCATGCGATTGATGCATTTGGGATACAGTGTTTACTATTGCGGCGAAACAATTACGCCTGCCATTACCGGTAACGATCTGCTCATTGTTTTAAGCGGATCTGGACAAACCCCATCGACCCTCGAAGCGGTGAGGCTCGCCAAACAATACAAGGCCGAAACATACGGTATTTTAGGAAATATTGAATCCGGAATCGGTTTACTGGTGGATCACAGCCTTTACCTTCCCGGGACCACCAAACTTTGCCGTGATGGTGAGCCGGAATCAGTTCAGATGGCCGGCTCTCTTTTTGAACAATCTGCCTTTCTTTTTTTGGAGGCAGTTGTATTAAAGATATATCAGACCCAAAAAAAGGATGTCGGAAGCGTTTCATCCAGACATGCGGTGATCGAATAAAGGAGAAAATATGAAACCCGTCCTGCAATTGGCATTAGATTTTGTAGATTTAAAACGGGCATTGAAAAGCGCCCAGGCCGGAATTGCCGGCGGCGTTGACTGGCTTGAAGCCGGCACGCCGCTCATCAAGAGTGAAGGCCTCCATGCCGTCAGGGAACTCAGGAAACTTTTTCCTGCCAGCACCATCGTTGCAGATATGAAGATCATGGATGCCGGCAGAACCGAGGTCGAAACTGCAGCCAAAGCAGGTGCCAATATCGTGGACGTGCTCGGGGCATCCAGTGATGCGACCATTCGAGAGTGCATTCAGGCCGGAAAAAATTATGGCGCAAAAATTGTGGTGGATATGATCGCAGTGGATGATGTTCTGTCCAGAGCCAAGCAGGTAGAGGACTTTGGGGCTGACTATGTGTCGGTACATTGCGCCATTGACGAACAGATGGAAGGTAAAGATCCCTTCGACGTTTTACGCCAGGTCAGCGAATCCTTGTCCATTCCGGTGGCAGTGGCCGGAGGTATAAATTCTGAAACCGCCGCCAGGGCGGTGGAGGCCGGTGCAGCCATCGTAATTGTAGGGGGCGCCATCACTAAAGCCATGGATCCTGAACAGGCGGCACGGGAAATCCGCCAGGGGCTCGATACCGGAAAAAGTATCAGCACCACCCTTTTTAAACGTAAAGGCGAGTCTCAGATTCGGGAAATTCTTGAACTGGTGTCGTCAGCGAACCTTTCGGACGCCCTGCACCGGGGGGGAGTTTTGCAGGGGATTCGACCGCTTTTTCCAGGTATACGAATGATAGGACAAGCGGTTACGGTTAGAACATATCCCGGAGACTGGGCTAAACCGGTTCAGGCCATTGACGTGGCTCAACCGGGTGAAATTGTTGTTATCGACGCCGGCGGGGCGGGACCAGCCCTTTGGGGAGAACTGGCAACACATTCAGCGGTTCAAAGGAATTTGGGCGGTGTTGTTATTGATGGCGCCCTGAGAGACAGCCCTGAAATTATGGCAATGAAATTCCCGGCGTTCAGCAGACTGGTGATGCCCAATGCCGGTGAGCCCAAGGGATTTGGAGAGATTGGTGTTCCTGTAACGGTGGGCAACATGCGCATACAACCCGGGGACTGGCTGCTGGGTGACGACGACGGGGTGGTCGTGCTACCGAAAGCCATGGCCGTGGAGTATGCCAACCGGAGCATGGATGTGCTCGAGAAAGAAAACCGCATACGAGAAGAAATTAAAGAAGGAAGCACCCTGAGTAAGGTGGCTGAACTTCTGCGGTGGGAAAAGAAATAAGGATGATACAGCTAATCAGAGGATTTAAGGATATTCTTCCCGGAGAAGTGGAACTCTGGCAGCAGATCGAGAGTATTGCCAGGTCACTTTTTGAAGATTTTGGATTCAAAGAAATCCGCATTCCGATCATGGAGCATACGGAACTGTTTGCCAGAAGTATTGGCGAAGATACCGATATTGTCGAAAAAGAGATGTATACCTTCCCGGATAGAAAAGGAAATCTGATCACCCTTCGGCCCGAAGCCACTGCATCGGTCTGCCGATCATATATCCAGCACAAACTGTATGCAATTGATCCGGTCCGCAAATTTTATACCATCGGTCCCATGTTTCGCCGAGAAAGACCCCAAAAAGGGAGATACCGGCAGTTCTACCAGATCAATGCTGAAATTTTTGGTGTGGATTCACCCCTGGTTGATGTTGAACTGATTTTTATCCTGGTAACGCTCTTTTCAAGACTGTCTGTTTCCGATGTGAACGTCCATATCAATTCATTAGGGTGCCCTGAATGCCGTCCAATGTTCAAGACAGCACTTTCAGATTTTTTAACATCGATTATGATCGATTATGGAGAGCTTTTTGATACTGCCTCAAAAGAAAATCTCTGTTCAGACTGTGTCCGGCGAAAAGACCGGAATCCTTTGAGAGTACTCGACTGCAAGGTACCTTCCTGCCGAGCGGCCATGACGGACGCACCGTCTATCCTGGATTATTTATGTCCGGCCTGTGATCAACACTTTGAAACCACCAAAACAGCCCTTTCAGCGCTAAACGTTCCATTTGTGGTCGACAAAGGTCTGGTTCGGGGTCTGGATTATTACACGCGGACAACCTTTGAGATTCAAACCCATGTATTGGGCGCACAAAATGCCATTGCGGGCGGGGGACGGTATGATGGTCTGATCAAGGCACTGGGAGGACCCGATATTCCGGCAACAGGTTTTGCCATCGGATTTGACAGATTGGCAGAAATTGCCGGCTCCAACAGCACCGATCTCGTCAAAACCCCTGACATTTTTATCGCTGCTCTGGGCGAAAAGAGCTGTTCTTTGGCATTTGAATGGAATTGTGCACTCTGCCTTAAAGGCGTCAAATCTGAAATGGAATTTGGCGACAAAAGCCTGAAGAGCCAAATGAAGCATGCCCACCGACTAGGGGCAAAACATGTCTTGATCGTGGGGGATAACGAGATTAAAGAAGGTATGGTTGTCTTACGCGATATGGAGACAAAAGATCAAGTGTCGATCCCAATAGAAGATGTTGTGGAGAATATCAAACTTAAACTGAGCGTTTCAAATATTAAAAGG
>Ga0307425_1000501_pt1 | contig 24603 bp, 21 predicted proteins | sample SalMarWE160330MG_FD_202152 | JGI IMG/M metagenome (GOLD analysis project Ga0307425, IMG submission 202152) | Salt marsh sediment microbial communities from the Plum Island Ecosystem LTER, Massachusetts, United States - WE1603-30 | ecosystem: Environmental > Aquatic > Marine > Intertidal zone >...
GGCAGCTCACTTTCTCCCCTTAAGTGTGTAAAAATGCGGCAAGTTCGACCCACATTTTCTCAAACTATGGCATGATACGGAAACTCAGGACTCGCCATTTTGTTATTGACCTCCGAAACAGGCTTAAGGGCATCCTGCTATTTATTTCACTATTTTACCTGACCGTCTATCTACCCTTTACCTTCACAGTCTACGTTCCCCTATGGTACCAGCTCAATTGCCGGTGGCACTCCCGCTGTGAGGAAATCGGCCACGAGAGGGCTCAAACGGGTATCCATGAGTTAACATCATTTCTCCGGCATCAAGGTGAGCTTGTATCAATATCCTGGACGCGTAAAGAGAAATTCCATCTGGCGCAGGCTCGGGACATTATTGACAGGCTCTTTCTTGTTGCGCTCAGCGCTACCGTTATGCTGTTGCTGACTTTCGATCGCGGGTTTGTGCCACGTAAAGCACTGGTCAATGCAGCGGTCATCATTTGTTTTCTAGCAATCCTACCGATTTTTGAACCCTTTTGGAAACAGTTTTTCCATCCCCTACTGTTCAACAACGAGTTGTGGAAGAACACCCCATTTGATCTTTCTTACTACATCATGCCGGATCAGTTCTTTAAGGTCTCCATGACATTTGTGATTGCTATGTCTTGTCTAATTAATCTGACCATTTGGTTTGCTTTAAGGAATCGAAACAATAGTAAAAGCCACCGGGACGATGATAGATAACCCAGGGGATTCTATGCAGTCTGTTTTCCAAATTGATCTACTGTAAATCAGTAATTTCCGGTTAGGTAATTGCATAACAGTTTGAAATTTGGTCATTTTAAAAATTTGAGTCATTAGGTAAACGGGCTATATGGTTGTTGGCGACGCGGGTCTCATTCTGAATCTTGATACGAAGTTCCCTGACCCTTTTTATGCTGACTTTTTCGCCGTGCTGCTCACGGCAATAGATAGCAAGTAGGAGGTAGGTGATCAGACCGGAAAGTATCTGGACCATTACGGTTACTTTTTTTTCGTTGACCACCCACATTCTCTACCCTATAATTCCGCAAAAAAATGTGGTTCAACAAATAGAGTTTAAACGATTTTTCAATAGTCTTTCGCAACAGCTCCATAAATAGGGGTATCGGTTCTGAAGTCTCACTTTCATCGGTAGAGACGGACATTATAATCAACCTGTTTTCGGGCAGATGCATCTTTTTGTTTTTCGCCCTCTTCCGCTTCGCGAGAATCTTCGATCAGCGGGAGACAAACATTCAGAATCCTTTGCGCTCTCTGCGTCTTTGCGCTGCAAACCCTTTTCATTCCACTGCCCCCTTTTGTTGAGAAGGTGCAATCTTTCCTTTTCGAGCTCAAAAATTTGGTCCCTTACAAAAGCATGCCAGTGGCACTGGTACCGGGACTTCTCGACTAGAGCAAGGATATATTCTCATGACCCTGTCTGTATGCATCATATGCTTCAATGAAGAACAAAATATAGGGCGATGTCTTGAGAGTGCAAAATGCGCCGATGAGATTATAGTGGTGGATTCCATGAGCCAGGACAATACGACCCGAATTGCCCACCAATACACTGAAGCCGTATTTCAAAGGGCCTGGACCGGATATGTGGATCAAAAAAATTTTGCCCTGTCAAAGGCCCACTGCGACTGGGTACTGAGCGTAGATGCGGACGAAGAGATCCCTTCTGCCCTGCGCGACGAGATATTGGCCGAAATCATCAGGGCCGATGCCAAAGACGGCTATCGCATCCCCCGGAGGTCTTTTTACCAGGGCAGGTGGATAAACCACAGTGGCTTCTATCCCGACAGACAACTTCGTCTCTTCAGACGTGATCGGGGCAAATGGATAGGTGGACGAGTACATGAAAGGGTAGACATAAAAGGCAGTGTTGCAGAATTAAAAAATGACCTTTTGCATTATCCCTACAATGGTGTCATATCGGGACACATTCAGACCGTTGATGGCTTCACGACCCTGATTGCGAAAGATATGTACGAAGAGGGAAAACGTTGCCACCTAGCCCTCGTCTTATTCCGTCCTTTGTATAAATTTATAGAGGTGTACTTCCTCAAGCTGGGCCTTTTGGATGGCCTGGCAGGCTTCATCATTGCGATAACTTCCGCGTACACAATATTTGTCAGGTACATAAAACTGAGAGAGCTGGAAAAAAATTTTGGAAACAAATGATGGCATGAAGTTTTTGTTAGTATAGGTAAGTATAATATGTCAACCTGTATTGAAAATCTAAACCGGCATTTCTCTGAGCTTCAAAGCTTTAATTATACTTTAATTACCTGTCTACTATGAGGACACCCATTACAGCCATCGAAATTGATGATTTGCCCGATAAGCGTAACCCTGTTTTTTCCATCTGCACTTTGGTCACGGATAAGCAACGATATGATGATATGCTTGCTTCATTCCATGCAGCGGGTTTTACGGATGAGGATTGTGAATATCTTTATATCGATAATACTGCACTAAACAAATACGACGCTTATTCAGGAGCGCATGCCTTTTTTAACGTGGCTCGAGGGCAATATATTATCCTTTGTCATCAGGATTTACTCTTGCACGATCATAAACGTGACCGTCTTGAAGACATAATCGAAGAAATGGACCAGATTGATCCGGATTGGGCCTTGCTTGGCAATGCAGGTGGGATTGCACCGGGGAAACTGGCTGTACGAATCACTGATCATTTTTACGGTAATAACGTAACCATTGGTACATTGCCTGCGCGTGTTTACAGTCTCGATGAAAATTTTATCGTAATCAAACGGGAAGCCAATATTACCATATCAAAAAATTTATTTGGCTTTCATTTTTATGGAACCGATTTATGCTTATTGGCCGACATAATTGGTTACAGTGCCTATGTTGTGGATTTTCATCTTCATCATATTTGTGGCGATTCAGCAAGAAATGTCGGCATAAAATTTGATGAAAGTTCACCACTGAGCTTCAATAATCTACGTAAAGGCTTAATTGCAAAATACCAGAACGCATTGGCACCACGCTGGCTACAAACGACATGCACCATGATGTTCCTTTCCGGTTCTCGATTGCGTAATCTGTTATCTAATCACAAGCAGGCATTTTCGTTACAAAAGAGATTGCATCGCTGGTTTCGTAGGTAAAGAATGGTACAATATTATGAGACACTCGTAATCTTCACACTCAAAGCCCGTTTTGCTATACGCATTCGCAAAAAACTAAGCCTAAAATCGCATCTGCAAAGGAGAAGCGCCGGGTGCCAGGCCTTTCCCCGTGGTGCCTATACCGTAAGATTACTATCATGGCTGTTCTTCTTTCGGAGCTAGCTATATCATGAGTCGCATCGTCGTCTGTGGTCACAACTACTATCATGGCTATCTCGATATGGTGGCACGTGGTCTTGCGGGTAACGGGCATCAGGTCAGCTGTTTCAAGCACGACAACATCAGCGTGCGCAAGCTCGAAACCCCCAACCCGCTGAAGCGTTGGGTCAAGAGACGTGAGCTCAATACGCTCAACCGTCAGTTGATCCATCAGTGTGTCCGTGAACAGGCCGAGGTGCTGCTCTGCATCAATGGCGAAGCAATCTTCGCAGAAACCCTCGAACTGTTGAACAAGAGCATGGTGACAGCGCTGTGGACGATCGACGCTGTTAAGAATATCCGCATACCTGTCAGTCACTTACAGCTTTTTTGCAAGCTGATCTTTTTCGTCCCCGAGGATTTGAAGCGCTATGGCGGCGACGCCTGTCTGCCGTTTGGGTGCGATGATACAGTCTATCGTCCCCTAGGTCTCGACCGCGAATACGACCTAGTTTTCGTAGGGGGGCCACATATCGAGAGACTGCCCATGCTAGAGCGCGTCGCAACTATGGCGTCAGAGTATGGTCTGCGGTTTGGCGTTTGGGGCCCATCGTACTTCAAGCGAAAGAGGCTTGGGGGGGCGTCATTACAAAACGTTTTCCCGCACCTTGCACAATGCGTAGTCAAGGACTGTTCACTCACTCCCGCACAGGTCAACGAGGTTTACAATCACAGCCGTATGGCACTGAACATCCACCATGTGCAATGCCAGGGATGCCTGAACCCTCGTACCTTCGAAATTTTGGGTGCGGGCGCCCTTGAGCTCGTCGACGAAAATGAAGGTCTCAACGGCATATTTGAGCGCGGCGAAGACCTAATCGCTTACAGCAGTGTGGAAGACCTTTACGCCAAACTTGGTGACCTTGTGGCCGACGATGAACGTTGTCGGCGCATCGCCCTTCAAGGCCACAAGAAGGTCATGGCCCATCATACTTTTACTAAGCACTGCGCCCAGCTCACCAACGTTCTCTGGTCTGGTCAACTAAAAATGGACACCCAGTTAAGCAACTTTAGCTAGGGCAAAATTTCCTTCAAAACCATTTGGGTCTTTGTAACCCAAAGTCGAATGGAGACGATGACTGTTATAAAACATTTCAATATAGTTGATCACGTCACCTCTGGCTTCGTCCCTGGTTTGATAAATGATGTCAGCGATCCACTCGGTTTTAAGGGAGTGGAAAAAGCTTTCCACCACGGCATTGTCCCAGCAGTCTCCCTTCCGGCTCATACTGCAAGTCATGCCGTATTGTTTTAACAACTTTTGGTATTCGTAGCCGGCATATTGACTCCCGCGGTCGGAGTGATGGATTAAACCTTTGTTAGGCTTTCTGCGCCAATAAGCCATTATTAGGGCCTCTTTGACCAGGAGAGCCCTTAAGCTATTGCTCATAGCCCAGCCCACGATTTTGCGTGAGTACAGGTCTATAACTACAGCAAGATACAGCCATCCCTGAAGGGTCCATAAATAGGTTATGTCAGCACACCAGACCATATTAGGCCGCTCGACTTCAAACTGACGATCCAGCAGGTTTGGAGCGATCGGCAGCTTGTGATTACTATCAGTGGTTCTTTTAAATTTCTTGCGACGTTTTACGGATACACCGGCCTTTTTCATCAGGCTCCGGGCACGGTATCTGCCAACATCGTAGTGGTCCTCCCGAAGTTGACCGCTCATCCGCCGTGAACCATAGCTGCCTCTGGTATTGGAGTGTATTTGACGGACCTTGGCAATTAACTTAAAATCCGGATCCATTTTATTCTCATGCGTTGTTTTAAGATACTTGTAATACCCACTCCGGCTGATTCCCATAACACGGCACAAAACGGTTACGGGGTAGGCCTCCTGTTGCTGCCGGATAAATTCGAATTTTATTTCGATTCGTTGGCAAAGAAGGCCGTCGCTTTTTTTAAGATTTCACGCTCCATTCGCAGCCGCTTGTTCTCTCTGCGCAGCCGAGACAGTTCTTCTTTTTCCGGTTTCATATGCCCTTTGCCTGGAAAAGCTTGGTTGCCGTCGCTTTCAAGCTGCTTTTTCCAACGTCTCAGAGAACTGTGGTGGATCCCGAGGTTTCGAGCGGCTTCTGATACTTTGTAGCCTTGTTCGGTTACGAGTTTAACAGCATCTGCCTTGAATTGTTTTGAATATTGTTTTCGTTTTTGGGTCATTGGACACCTCCTTGAAGCTAGTTTTTATAACATGCTTTTCGGAGTGTCCACTTTAACTATACCACTTCACTCCTCGGCTAAGTCAAAATGCCTAAAAGCATTAACAAAAAAATAGCATTAGTGCGTAGTTCATATTCACCATTCGGGGGAGTAGAAGTCTTAACCCTGGACTTGATTCGAGAGCTATTAGAAAATAATATAGAGGTCACACTTTTGACTTGGCCTCATCAGAAATGGCCCATAGCCCATCCAGATCTTCAAATGGTTCAACTTGGTAGTCATCGAGGAAACCGGCTGTGGCAGCTTTGGCTATTTGACCTTTGTGTTCGCAAATATCTAAGCGACAACCTATTCGATTGTGTGTTTTCGCTTGATTGCGTTTCCCTATTTACACACCTCCACGCAGGCGGGGGGACCCACAAAGCCTTTCTAGAGGCAAAAAACGAAAGTAGCACAGCCCTGCAAAGGATTTTTAGAAAAACCAGTCTTTTTCATGCCTATACTATCTATCTTCAAAAAAAGGGCTTTTCCAATCCACTATTAAAGAAAATTCATTGTTGCTCTAAAATGGTGCTGAATGACATACGTCAAACCTATCCTTTTATCGGCAATAATAAGCTGCAAGTCATTTATAATGGCATAAATTTGGGGGAGATAGGTCTGGCCTTTCAAAAACGCGCGATTATCGCCCAGGAATTGACGAGAAAGTACCAATTCAACTCAAACTGGAATTCTCTCCTTTTTTTGGGGAGTGGTTTTTCAAGAAAAGGCCTTGATATTGCCATAGATGGTCTTGCCACCTTGCCTGGGTCATATCATTTGCTGATTGTGGGGAAAGGTTCCCCTCAACCCTATATGCGTCAATCCTCACAATTGGGCCTTGCTCATAGGCTCCATTTTTTGGGGTCTCAAGAGAATGGTTGGAAGTTCGCTTCTGTTTGCAAGGCCTTGGTCCTGCCATCGCGCTATGAACCATTTGGCATTGCAGTAGCCGAAGCTCAGGCCATGGGCATTCCCGTTTTAGTAAGCAGTAAGACCGGATACTCCGAGTTGGTGTCAGAAGGCAAAAACGGAGTTATTATGAAGACACCCATGGCAAAGGAAAATATCCACACTGCCTTCGCTCAATTAGGCGAGTTGATACAGAATCCCAAAATGACTCCGTACCAGATTCGAGATAATTGCAAGAATCTAGATAATAGATTAATTCTTCATAAACTAATTAGGGATTTTCTGGAACTTTAGATCTTTTTTCGAATAGCTACATTTGGAAGTAGTGCATATAGCACCCAATTGAAGCGTAAATATGCCTCGCAATTATGAGGGGATTAAACATGTGCAAAAGGATCACTAAAAGATAACGTAAAATATTTTTCGCTTTTTTGAGAGGGACGGCAGTGCCCTCACGTGGTATCAATTGAAGTGAGCAAACAAAAATTGAACCACAGAAAGGAGCACTGCCATGGATTCCCATAGTACACCAAATGAGAAAAAAATCATTCAGTTTAATGAATCGGCCATCAAAGACCATCTTGGAGAGATGGTCCGCAGTACGGTGGAAGAGACCCTGAACCAGATGCTTGATGCCGAAGCCGATCACCTTTGTAATGCCGAGAAGTATCAACGTTCAGAGGCCCGCAAAGATACGAGAGCAGGCCATTATCAGCGGAAATTGCATACCAAGGCCGGTGAGGTTGATTTGAAGGTTCCAAAGCTTCGGCGTCAGACTTTCGAAACAGCTATCATAGAACGCTACCGCCGCCGAGAGACTTCCGTAGAAGAGGCACTGGTCGAGATGTACCTTGCGGGAGTTTCTGTACGACGCGTTGAAGACATCACCGAAGCGCTATGGGGAACGAAAGTCAGTCCAGGGACCATCAGCAATCTCAACAAAAAAGTCTATAAGACTATTGAAGCTTGGCGAAGGCGACCGATCAATGAAACGTTTCCCTATGTGTATCTGGACGGTGTTGTTCTGAAGCGCAGCTGGGGTGGCGAGGTCACCAATGTGTCGGTCCTGGTGGCCATCGGAGTCAACGATAAGGGATACAGAAAGATCCTTGGTGTGGTGGAGGGTGCCAAGGAAGACAAGTCCGGGTGGTCGGGTTTTTTGCGGCATCTGAAAAGACGAGGTTTGAAAGGGGTAAAGCTGTTCATCAGTGATGCCTGTATGGGTTTGATCGAGTCCTTGTCCGACTTTTACCCTGATGCTCAATGGCAGCGCTGTACGGTCCATTTCTACCGAAATGTTTTCAGTGTGGTGCCCCGGAAAAAAATGGCTCTCGTAGCAGCCATGCTCAAGGCCATCCACGCATCCGAAGATCTGCAGGCCGCCCGTGAGAAGGCGCGGGCGGTTTGGGGTAAGCTTCAAGATATGAAGCTACCCAAGGCTGCAGAGAAGGTGAAAGAGAGTATCGAGCAGACCCTGACTTATTACCGCTTCCCGCAGAAACACTGGCGGCGTATTCGTACCAACAACGGTCTTGAGAGAATCATGAAAGAGATTCGCAGGCGAACGCGCGTCGTTGGTGCTTTCCCCGACGGAAACTCTGCGCTAATGCTTTGCGCTGCTCGCCTGCGTTATGTTGCCGGATCCCGTTGGGGTCGGAAGCGTTACCTGGATATGGATCTTCTTAAGGACCAAGACTTGGAAGAGCAACTGGAAGCAGCTTCAGCATGATCCACTAAAAGGGCACTGCAGAAAAAAAGCGAAAGATTCTTGACACTACCCACTGAAGCTGTGACCGCTGGGCAATGTTGATAAACGAACTAGCCGAAATGGGGAGCGAGGCCGCATCCTTGATATAGGGGCCTTTGATGGCATGCTTTGTAGTAGTCTTATAAAACTGGGATACTCAGCAGCAGTGCTTGACTGGCAACGCCCTCTGGAGGAAGGTGTATGGAAAAAGCTGGGGATAGAATGGCATCAGTGTCAGATTGAGGCAGATCCAATCCCTTTTCCAGACCATACCTTCACAGGGGTCGTAATGGGCCAAATTCTAGAACATTTCACCTACTCACCCCGCAGAACTCTGATGGAAGTCCGAAGGGTCCTTAAACCCGGAGGATTACTGATTGTGGATGTCCCTAATGTGGGCGAGTTGCATAACTATTACCGTCTCATCCGGGGAAAAAATATCCTCTACGACTACAAAAAGCATTATATCGACTACGAACCTGTAATCTATAAAGGCCGGCCATATTTTGAGCGCCATAACCACGAATTTACTCCCAGGGATTTGCGCGCACTTGCCGAGACATGCGGGTTTGAGGTTGTACGTGTCGCCTACATTCGTTCAAGGCGGTATGGAAAGAGAGGGTTCCGACGGTTGGAGGTGCCATTCACGGCACTACGAGATTTGGTGCCGCGTTTCCGAAACAGTCTTATGTTGACAGCACAAAACCCCCTTGAATCAAAATAACCTACTCATGGATTGTTCAAAGTTCTTGTAAATGATTCCACGCAGTGCCTATCGCCGTTATTTATGTTAGTATTAGCCCCATTTGCTCATCAACTCTTTCCCTCACCTCCTCAAAGGTCAATTCATCGAGGCAACGGCTTTTTTCGCTATCATTGCACCCCTTTTGTCTACAGGGCACACATGGCATATTCTTGGAAACCACACAATGCTGATCACCCCTTGGGGCCCAGGAAATAGGTGGAGATGGGCCAAAGATGTTCACCGTGGGCGTACCGACGGCTCCTGAAATATGCATTCCTGCACTGTCTCCCCCAATGAACAATCCACACAATTTTAAAACTGCCGCAAACATACCTATTGATGTCTTTCCAGCAAAGTTATATACGTTTTTCTCCCCGCAAATCTCTATTATCCTCGCCGCTCGGCGCCTTTCATCAGCGGAGCCCGTAATAATTACGGGAATTTTGAATTTCGAAGTCATCCATTTGATCAAGGTAGCGTACTTGCGCATCCCCCACTCCTTATATCTCCATAAAGAAAAAGGCTGAACAGCGACAACGGTTTTACCGGAGGGAATATTTTCTTTTTTGAACAGAGCAGCAGCTTTTTGTTGCCTCTCCACAGGGACCTCATGTTCAGGCCAAACATGATTCGTTTTCATATTAACAGAAAACAAGATGTCAAGATAGTAGCTTGCAAAATGGCGATCTGGTTTTGGCTCAGGCATATTAAGATGAGTGAAGAGTCTATTACGCCACAGTTTTCCATCGTGAGCGTAGAATCCTATTCTTTGCCGCGCCCCAGAAAGAAACGCCAAAATCGCCCCGCGATCCCCTGTCCTTAGATCAATGCTCAGATCAAAATGGAATTTTCTTAAACATGAGAAAAATTTTTTCTGATAGGATAGCTCCTCAGTAAATCTCCTTCTCCCTTTGTTTACGGAAATTACACCGGTGGCCCACTGGCAGTCTTCAATCAGCTCCCTGGCTTTCTCCCTCACCGCGACAATTATATTGGACTGCGGAAAATTCTCACGCAGGGCTCTGATACATGGAAAACTAAGGACTACATCCCCAATATCCCCAAGCTGTATCAGCAAGATATTCCGGACACCCTTTCGTATTAAATTGCCTCCCTTAACCAGCATTATTCCACCCAAGGCAAGCGCTAAAAAGTGCTAGGGCTAGACATTTCAACGTCATATGGTAACAAAAGTGCCCTCCTAAATGCATCACGAGAACACGACCGGGCATAACCTATGCCCGCAAAGCGAAATTCGGCCAAGGCATCTCTTGTCAATAAGCTTGCTTTTTTCATACACTCTCTCAATTTCTTGACGTTGCCGGAAGGAAAAAGCAAACCCAGACGATGCTCTCGTACGCGCTTTCCCAAGAGACCCTCGTCCGAAGCAATGACCATTTTACCCGCAGCCGTCGCACGTGAAAGCACTCCACTGGAGCCAAAGTGATTTATATAAGGCAACAAGACGGCATCGCTGGCACAAAAACAGAGTTTTTCCTCATAATCAGATACAAAACGATCCATGACTTTTGCCAGTCCCCGTCTTTTTAGATTGTCAAGGCCGTTTGCAATCTCCCGATCTTTTGCAATTTGACCCGCACATAAAAGAAAAAATCGGGACTCAGACAATGAAGCAAGCATGGAACGAATCACTAGGTGCAGACCTTTTCTCCTATCCCCTATACCGTAATTTAAAAAAACAAACTTATCTCCAGGAATTTTTAACTTTCTTCGAGCCTCCGTCTGCAAAAGGGAAAAATCCCCGTGCCATGGATCAGGCAACAGGTGAAATTGCGTGTGATAATATCCGTTCTCAATAGCATCAAAAAGATATTCGTCCAGCAGGCATATATTTTTGAAAAACATTCTTTGGCACAGGCGGCGGAATCCAATACTCTTAATCAGGTTGCCTAAAGGCCAAACAGGATTTACAAGGAATCCGGGCCGGAAATATATACCACTCAGACGTCCCTGCAGGTTATTTGAGGGATAAACCCCAAAGGCCGCACATCTTAAAGAGTGTGAGGCAATTTCATCGAGGTTATTAATAAAGACCTCTTGAGCATGGCTTTCCCGAAAACACTGAGCAAGTGCCCTTATTTTGCTCCCTCCACGTAATTTACCCGCCCTGGTGAAAATCGATATGAACTTTACATTAGGAATCAAAGCCGAGAGTTGATTTTGGATCGAGGCATATGGTCCCGGCCTGCAATCCACTGCTAGTGTCAGCCTAAAGCCAGCACTCAACAGGTCTTCAGTTACATAGCGCAACCAGATCAAATTATGGCCCTCTATTCTGGGTTCAAAAATCAAAATGTGGCGTGGCAAAAATTCCTTCATGTAGCCAGCAAAACCTCCTCGGTATTTCGGTTGCAGTCTCCTTATTCATCACCCGATTCATTCATTGGAAATACCGCAAAATCCGAGGGAATCGCCATATCAAATACTGAATCAGGGATTGCCTTGTTGAATATCACGGTCTTTGAGGCAAGCTCCAGTGTGGCCCTTGCCTTGGGATCATAAAGCCCTATCTTCCTCGCATAATAAATGCCGTCATCGTTTTCAAAATCCGAAAAAGTTACCCTTATGTCTTGCTCTGGATACAAGGTCATACGGGGAAGGTTGCTATCCGGATAAAGATCGATGATCTCCATCCCTTCTCCCTTGCTATTTAAGAGGCTAATTTGATCTCCCTTAAGCGAAACGGCACGGTCAAAACTTTCAAGGGCCGGATAACCCCGGAGCAAGGCCCATATCTGATGAGGACCCAGACGAACCGGAAAAATATCCGATAATGGGGAAGACTTGCCCAGGTGCCCCATATAATATCGCTTCTCAGGAAAGGAAAGCATATCGAGCCGGGTCCCCTGGATAAGCACATACAGAAGAGGTCCGCCCCAGGGATGTGTAACCTCAATCTTAATTTTTAGCGGATCCCTGGTTGCAGCGATCAAAATGCCTGCCTGAAATTCATAAAATAGGGCCTTGAGAGTTACGCCTCCATAAGAAATAAAGGAATGTACCCGGCTATCCTGTTCCTGAAAAACTGAGACTATATCGGCGACCTCTTTAGGGCCAATCGGGGGGGCAGAGGGTCTAAAGGAAATTGGGACACACCCTTGGAAAATGGCAAGAATAAAAGCCCCAATAAGATTTTTGATCAAGAAATTTGGCCTAGGGATATTCAATTTCTCTGTTTTAGAAGCTCTTTCACATCATTGATCTTCTTTTTCAACTTTTCTTCATCGGGATGCTTTAAGGAAAGGGACTTTTCATAATGCCCAAGGGCTTTTTCATACTCTTTTGTCTTGAAGTATGCATCCCCTAAGTGTTCATTGATTGTGGGATCATCAGGTGTAAGTTCGGTGGCCTTTTCAAGGTATTGCACCGCCTTGTCGTATGACCCTTTCTGAAAGTAGACCCAGCCCAGGCTATCAATAATATAACCGCTGCCGGGCTTCAGTTTCAGCGCCTTCTGAACAAAGTTCAAGGCCTCATCCAGCTTAATCCCCTGCTCTGCATAGGTATACCCAATGTAATTTAAAGAGTCCGCATGGTCGGGCCTGATTTCCAAGACCCTTTTCATCTGTTCAATACACGCCTCTTTGTCACCGGCCTTGTCAAAAAGAACACCCAGGCGAAAAATCAGATCAACATTCTCTTCATCACCCTTAAGGCCTTCTTTAATGACCTCAATGGCCTTCTCATATTCCGCCTTGGCATCATAAATGGAGGACAGCATGAGATAAAGATCAGGCTTTCGTTTTTTCAGGGCAATGGCCTTTCTAAGCACGCTTACGGCCTCATCATATTTTTCCTCAGTCTGAAGTAGGTATGCAATATGCATCTGGGCATTAACAAAATACCTAGACTCTGGTTTTATGATTCTAAAATGTTCCAGTGCCTTTTGAATATCCCCCTTCTCTTCATAGGCCGCCGCCAGATAATACCTGGACTTAGAATCATTCGGCCAGGCAGACACGATGAGATTCAACTCCTCGATAGATTCATCCAGCTTTCCTTGCTTGAGATATAGCAGACCGAGTGCCTGCCTCCTCGGTTCGCCTGGTTTCGAGTGTTTCTTAATCTCTTGAAGTTGCTCATCTGCCTTTTCTTTGAGATTCAACTTGTTAAAGTACAGATCCGCCAACCTTTCCCTGACCGCCATATTGTCTGGATAAAATTCGAGCAATCTCTCATAGATCTTGGCCGCCTCTGAATATTTCTTTGTCACTTGATAAATAGTTCCGAGGTCAAAGAGGGCAGGCTCAAGACTCTTGTTTAATTTCAGGGTCTCAAGAAAGGCATTTTCTGCCTTCTGATATTTCCCCATTTCAAGAAAAATCCTTCCGCGGTAATAATAGGCAATAACCAGCTTGGGGTTTTGTTCTATCAAAATCTCCAAATGCTCTAGGGCCTTTGCAAGATCCCCCTCCCTGACCAAAATGGTGGTTATTAGCAGCCTTACCCTCTGGTTTTTGGGATCGAGCTCAAGGACCTTATCATATTCCTCAATGGCGAAGTCATCGTCACCCATCAGCGCATAAAGATCCGCTACCAGAATGCGAGTGCCAAGATTTTCTGGATCAAGTTTCAAACTCTTTAGGGCATAGGCGGCGGCAGGCTGGTATTTTTTGAGCCCTTTTAAGAGCAAAGCCATTTTTCTATTCAAGAATGGCGAGTCCGGATCATCTTCGATGGCACCTGAAAGATATTTTCGGGCCTCTTGGTAATCTCCCAGGGACATGGCAAGGGAGGCCAAGGCAAAATTTTCATAGGCATCTTGCACACTATCCTTTCCCCCAAAGGCCATTTCCTTCTCCACTTGAACGGGCCTCAATAGAGGAATCTTATGGACGAGCCGTGAACAGCCGAAAAGAAACCCCACAAGAGAAAGCAGAACAAGAAGCCGGGCGAATCCCACTCTTCTAAAAATTGTGCGTTGCGGATTGCAGGTTGCGGGTTTTGTCTCCATTTTGTCTATATATATCTCCACGTATTCACCAATAATGGTGGTTGAAGTAAATGTAACTGTTCAGGTTGCTTAGGCCGTAGCCTGAAGGCTATTAGTTCTTGCGCATTGTTCCCCCCTCAGGGCGCATAAAATCTTCTCGGCCTCCAGAATTTTTGATTCACATCAGGAAATGTCATGTTCGACGGAATACCTAAACCGTTTTGACAGACCAATCTCGCAATATGATTCCCTGAACGAGCCAAACGGGATTTCGGAAAACGGAAATACTCGGCCTGACTTTTGTGTGATCACGCCACGGTTCACTCTGCGATACTACAGCCTAAATGCCTTCAGCCTATCTACCTGAGTAGTTACAAGTAAATGAACTAAAGTGACTAAAATCAAATTCTTGTAAGCTATCTCCAACTCTTTTGGAGGGAACCCTATTTCAAAGAATCGGAATACTCTTCTTCAAAATTAGGGATGTTGTCCTTAAGCCATTTCTTTATATTCTTAATGATCTTCTCCTGGATCTGTCGAACTCTTTCTCGTGAAATATTGTATTTATCCCCTAATTCTTGAAGGGTCTGAGGTTTCTCGGCCATGATCCGGTTGTCAAAGATGTCTGCGTCTTTGCCGGAGAGTGATTCACGAAATTCCTTAAGTTTATCGGTAAAAAGCTTCCGATTTTCATTATCAGAAAGTTGCTCATCAATATCTATGCCTGGATCAGGAAAAAGGTTGCCATAAGACTCGCGGGAATCATCACTTACAGGAGCGCTAAGAGAAACCTCCCAGCCTCCCAGGCGCTGGCTCATTTCCACGACTTCCCCTTCCTTCACGTTCAGCCGCTCAGCCAAGAGTTTGGGCTCCGGATGGAACCCTTCGGCCATCAGCTTATCCCTTTCCTTGGCCAGATTAAAAAACAACTTGCGCTGACTCTGAGTAGTGCCGATCTTGACTAGTTTCCAGTTGTCCATTATAAACTTCAGCATATAGGCCTTAATCCAAAACGAGGCGTAGTATGAGAACTTTATGCCCCTATACGGATCGAATTTTCGGACGGCCTGTAAGAGACCTACGTTTCCTTCCTGAATAAGGTCTAATAGGTTTTTTGTCCAGTATCTATGAAAATCCATTGCAATTTTTACAACAAGCCTCAGATTGGAGGTAACGAGTATGTAAGCGGCCCTCTCGTCCTGTTTCTCCTTTACCCTCTGAGCCAAATCCTTTTCCTCTTCTCTGGTCAATAACCTGTACCGCTTCATCTCAAGGAGATACATCTGAAGAGGATCATAAGGAACTAACGTCCTTTCTCCAGACTGAACAACCGGGGCAAGGTTAAACCCCTCTGGAAAGGGATAATCCCCCTCCGGCATATCAGACGCGTCTACACCCTCTTTTTTTTTGATTATGTCTTCTTTATCTTCCATCTGGGACTTTGGGTCTATGGACCTAGCAGCCTAATCCAAGGTGATTCTCATATACCTCTTCTTACCCGCCCTTAAAAGCAAGAGATTTTTATCCAGGTCTTCTGAATCGATTATCTGGTCGAAGGCCTCAATCCTTCGGCCGTTCAAATATCCCCCCCCTTGCGAGATGAGACGCCTCGCCTCACCCCGAGTCTTACATAGCCCTGATTTTTCGAAAAGGATATAGGCTGGAATACCTTTTTCCAGGTGTTCCCGGGTAATGTTGTAACTCGGCCCTTCTCCCACGTTATCCACATGCACTAACTCGGCACTCAAACTTACTGACGTTGTCCCGAATAGTTTTCTGGAGGCCTGCCGTGCCTGCTCCGCCTCTGACTCGCCATGGCACAACTTGGTGGCCTCATAGGCCAGCACCTCTTTGGCTTCTCTGATATCCGAATCTTTCAAGGCCCCAAGCTGTCTTATTTCATCCAAAGGAAGAAGGGTAAATAAGGCCAGGAACCGTTCCACGTCACGGTCGTCCTGGTTGATCCAGTACTGATAGTAATCATATGGGGTTGTCAAGTCCCCATCAAGCCAGACCGCACCCTTGTGCGTCTTACCCATCTTGATACCTGAAGAAGTTGTAAGTAAGGGGAAGGTCAGGCCATGGATAGCTTGACCTTCAAGCCGCCTCGTCAGGTCCGCGCCCGCAAGTATGTTGCCCCATTGATCGTTTCCACCCATCTGGAGACGGCAGTCGTAATGCCTAAACAGATGCCAGAAATCATACGCTTGAAGGAGCATATAATTGAATTCAATGAAATTGAGGCCACTTTCCAGCCTCGTCCTGTAGCTCTCCGCGGCCAGCATCCTGTTAACGCTAAAGTGACGTCCGATGTCTCTCAAAAAGTCTATATAGTAAAGGTCTGTCAACCAGTCGGCATTATTTACCATGAAAGCCGTTTCGTTCCCAAAATCAATAAAACGGGAAAGCTGTCTCTTTAAGGCCTCAGCATTTTTGTCGATCTCATCGCGCGTTATTATGGGGCGCATTTCTGTCTTACCGCTGGGATCTCCAACAAGTGCCGTTCCCCCACCTATTACCACGATCGGTCTGTGTCCCGCCCTCTGCATATGAACGAGTGACATAATGGGCAAAAGACTCCCCACGTGGAGGCTACTCGCAGTTGGGTCAAAACCAATGTAGCAGGTAGTAGGGTGGCTCAAAAGTTCCCGGACCAGTTCCCTGTCAGTGACTTGTTCAACAAAACCCCTTGCATCAAAGATGTCGAAAACGTTTTCCACCTTAATCCTGTCCATTCCGCCCCACATAGTCTTCAGGCAACTTCAGGCGCACAACCTGCCCAGGCTGCCCCAGATTTTCTATCTTTTCATCGTTGAACTCAAAACCAATCCCACCCGCGTTCCCGATTATCAACTCGAAACCGTGTTTGGCCCTCCATTCATGTCGACTCCCAGCACGAAAAATATATTCTTTGGGTTTTTTTCCATCCACGTATATCTTGACCCATGTACCGTCACTGACGTTCGCCTTGAGAACCATTTCAGATGGCTTATCCTTGGGGGGGGCCTGTTCAGGTTCACTTGATACGAGATCTTCGTCAGGGGTCCCCGTTTCAACAGGCTGGGAAGTCTTTACTGGCGCAAGACTCGATTCATCTAGTTGATCCTTTGGCACAGGTATGAAGTCATTGCTGGCAGAAATAACCATCGTAGGTTTAACTGAGATTTCCTTGTTGGTTGGATTTTTCTTGAACAAGAAATAGGCAGATAGCACGGCCACAGCGGAAAATGCAACAAGAACTATAAGGCCCTTATTGGGCTTATCGAATTTCACATCCGGCCTTGAAGGTCTTTTCTCAGAAGGAGCAGCCTTATGGTAAAGCGCCACGAGTTCCTCTTCTTCCAATCCGAGGGCGCGGGCGTATGAGCGGACAAATCCCGTGACAAAGACACGCGATGGCAAAACATCCCAGTCTTCATTTTCCAGGGCATCCAAAATTGAAGGCCTTACCCTGGTTATTTCAAAGATCTCGTTATATGTCAGCCCTTTTTTTTCTCTCTCCCTTCGAAGAATTTCGCCAATACCCACACTAGTGGAAGCTTCAACCCCCTTATTTCCTGCTTTTTCCTGTTGCGCCAAAGGCTCTTTCTGCACACCTGGCTGCTGATTTTTGTCTTGGCTCATTTCCGATAATCTCTCAGAAGATAACCTTCGTATAGGCCTTTTCTCTCAACCCCTTTATCCAGGAAGAATATCTTTTGTCGATCTCCTTTCGGTAAAGGGTGTCATAGATAGTATTCCTTACTTCCTCTAAGGGCTTCACCCTCCCCTCCTTTTTTTCCATCACCTTGATAAACTGTATGCCAGACGGCCTGGCGATGGGCCCGCTTACTTCCCCCATAGACAAACTTTTTACTACCTTGATAAGCTCAGGATCAAGTTGAGAGGTCTTGAAAAATCCGAGATTACCTCCATCTGCGGCCCCAGGCCCCTGGGAAAATTTCCTGGCCAATTCACTGAAATCTTCACCATTTTTGAGACCCACGACGATTTCCTGCGCCTTCTGGCGCATAGAAAGTGCCTCATCTTGATCTGATGGGTCTTCCAGCTTAAGAAGGATACTGGCGAGACGGACTTTCTCCTCGCTGCTGAATTCATTCCTGTGCACGCTGTAATACCTCTTAATCTCTTCGTCACTAATGATAATCTTTGATTTCACCTCAAGGTTAATCAGCTCCATCCGTTCTAATTCGTTTTTGATACTGTCCCGATAGGAATCATAACTGACGCCTCTCTTTTCTAGACCTGCTATCAGATCCTCCTGGGTCAGATAGTTGTCCCTTTTTATTTTCTCAATAGCCCCATCTACATCTTCTGACGTCATTTTGATTCCCAGTTCCTGAACCTTTTCACGGCTAATCTTTTCATCAATCAGCAGGTCCAATACCTTATGGCGAGTTTCGATATACCCCTTATCGTCCTCGATTTTCAGGGCAGAAGGCTCAAATCCAGTCAATTCCTTGATTTTGGCATTCAACTCGTAGAGCGTAATCACATCATTATTAACAATGGCCACAATGCGGTTGCAGATTTCGGCCCTGACCGAGGAAAGCGGGCTGGATAATGCCAATGCCACCAAAAACATAGGTATGGATAAGACCCTTAACGCCTTCATCTAAGCCGGCTCCAATGAGGTTAATAGATCCCGGTTAATCTTAATCTCAAAATGGGTCCTCAATTTTTTCAGAGATGCCTTCAAAAAGGCCTCACGCTTCTGACTCAACAGCTTCGACTCTATCTCAGGGCTTACCTCCGAGAGCTTCTTCACGCCTTTGGGTCGAACATCCAGGACCTCAAAGATATGGTATCCGTATGGAGACTTAATGACGGCACTGACTTCACCCTTCGGCATAGAAAAAAGGACTTTTTCCATGGATTCATCCAAATTGCCCTGGGCGACCCAACCCACTTCACCACCATTTTCCGCCTCAGGAGCCACTGAATATTCCCTGGCAAGTTCAGCCATGCCCTCTCCGTTATGGAGCCGCTTAAGAAGATCCCTGGCCTCTTCCCTAGACCTCGTAACAATCTGCCTGAATTTCAACATCTTGAGGGTCTTAAATTCATCTTGATGCCCCTCAAAGTATTCCTCGATCTCCTTGCGGCTAGGAGGAACAATGCCTTCGCTCATCTTCGCGATAACCTTTCTGTAAAGAAGCTGCTCCCTTAATCTCTCTTTCCATTCCCCAAAGTCCACATATCCTTGCGTTAAGGCATTCTGAAAGGCGCTTTCTGAATATTGTTTTTTAAGCTCTTTAATGGTGTCCCCAAGTTCCTTTGCCGAGACAGAAATGTGCCTTTCTTTGGCATATTCCATGATCAGATAATAATCAATTACATCCCCGATAAGTTCCTTGGTGATAGGGTCCTGCCCATTGCTTGGCAGATTCATACCACCGCTTATGAACTTGATATCCTTTTTCAGCTCATCAGTTGTAATGTGCCTCGATCCTACAATGATGATCGTCTTGTTCTGGGTCCGTCCAAAGAGGATGACCCCAAGGATAACAACGGGTATTAGGAAAAGGGCATAAATGAGGCCATTAATAAAACAGTCATTGCTAAAAAAAACCATCAATCTTTTCCTGTTGAACGGATAATCCACCACACAAAACCAAAGAGTTCGTAATGGTTCTTGAACTCCCTTCCACTAATACCCCGAAGCAAAGGACCGAGGTTAATTGCTAAAATATTACCCAATCGTAACTATTCAGGGTGGTTACACCCAATCTTTTTATTCTAACACCAGGAAGGTAAAATGAAAACGTGATTTTTCTGCCCTGGCGCGGCATGGCATACAATAAATCTGCTTGTGGCCTGCCACCTAACCGTCAGTAACAAATGCCCAAAAAATTTATCAATAGTTTGATTGAATACTTTTTTTCCTGTCCTCAAAGGGAAATGCCTCGCAAACATCAAGGGCCTCTATTTTTTTCTCGATTTCACCCAAATCATCTGGCAATGAGAGCCCTTTGACATTAATTTTCAGCTTGTTTTCAGAAAGGAATTGGAACTTCCCAGGGGCCTGTCTCACCATCTCAACCATTCTTTGAGGGTCCCTTTTAATACCCGAAGAAAATGTCAAGACAAGATTATTATGTCCCACTTCCAATCTGCCAATACCCATCTTTTTCAATATGAGTCTAATGGACATGAGGCCCAGGAGATTATTCACCTCCTGCGGCGGGGGCCCGAAACGATCTCGTATCTCCTCCACGATCTCCTCAAGCTCCTCTTTTTCACAGAGATTAGATAGCCTGCGGTACAAATTCAGTCTTACGTCTGTATCTATCACATAATCTCCGGGCAGAAAAGCCGGTATATCCACAGTGATTTCTGGATTAATATCTTCGTGCCAATCTTCACCTTTGAGGTCAGAGATGGCCTGTTCGATCAATTTCAGGTAGAGTTCGTAGCCGATCGCTGAAATATGACCCGACTGAGCAAAACCCAGTATATTACCGCCGCCCCTGATTTTCAGGTCATGCATGGCCAGGTGAAGCCCGGCACCAAGATGAGAAAATTCCATTAAGGCCTTCAACCTCTTTTCCGCATCCATGGTCAGATCAGAACCGTTTGACACAAGTAGATAGGCATAGGCCTTTTCTTTGGACCTCCCCACTCTACCCCTTAATTGATATATCTGAGCCAGGCCGAGGCGATCCACATCGTTGATGATGATAGTATTGGCCGATGGAATATCAAGACCAGATTCTATGATGGTCGTGCAAACCAACACCTCGATCTCTCTTTTTAAGAAACGCATCATGGCGCTTTCCAATTCTCTTTCTTTCATCTGGCCATGGGCTATACCAAAATGTGCATGAGGCACGAGTTGCCTCAACTGGTCAGCCATATAGTCAATGCTCCGGACCTTGTTATGGACAAAGAATACCTGTCCGCCTCTCTCCAGTTCACGACAAATGGCCCTTGATATAAGTGGCTCGTCGAATGGGGACAGATAGGTCTGGATGGCTAACCTGTCTTCCGGTGGGGTCTCGATGATGGTCAAATCTCGAACACCCATCAAAGACATCTGGAAGGTCCTGGGAATAGGGGTTGCAGTGATGGCGAGGACGTCTACAAGGGAACGATACCTCTTCAATTGCTCTTTCTGCTTGACGCCAAATCGCTGTTCTTCGTCTACAACCAAAAGGCCTAAGTCCCTATATTTAATGTCCTTTTGAAGTATCCTGTGGGTGCCGACCAAGATATTGATCCTTCCAGACCTTAGTCTCCCCAATATCTCGGACTGTTCAGCCTTGGTCTTAAATCGGCTGAGGATCTCCACTCGGATCGAGTAAGGGACCATCCTCTTCCTAAAGGTCTCATAGTGTTGCTCCGCAAGCACCGTGGTAGGGACCAGGACTGCCACCTGTTTTCCGTCCAACACGGCCTTAAATGCTGCCCGAATGGCGACCTCTGTCTTTCCAAAACCCACATCCCCGCATATCAGGCGATCCATTGGTCGATCTGATGCCATATCTTCCAGGACATCTTCGATGGCCTTGATCTGATCGGCGGTCTCCTCGTGTTCAAAAGTTGCCTCGAACTCCCTATAATAATGGTCTGGGGGAGAAAAGGCATATCCTTTTCGATATTTTCTGAGTGCATACAATTGAATAAGCTGCCTCGCGATCTTTTTGACGGATTTTTTGGCCCTCTGTTTCGCGATATCCCATGACCGACCACCCAGTTGGTCCAGCCTTGCACTTCTTTCATCCGCCCCAATATACTTCTCCAGGATGCTGATGCGATCGGCTGGGATATAAAGCCTGTCATTTCGGGCATACTCAATTATCACAAAATCATTGGCCTTGTGGTCTATTTCCAGCTTCAGGAGCCCTCTGTAACGACCTATGCCATGCTCCTCATGGACCACAAAGTCCCCGGTCTTGAGTTGACTAAAATTTGACCAGGTTAAGGCCTTATCGCGCGACTTCCTCTTCGCCCTGGAACGCCCTCTTTTTGGCCCAAAAATCTCATCTTCGCTAATCACATAGAGACCAATATCCTGCCAAGAAAAGCCCTTTGCAAGTCTGCCGAGACAGATGCTCAGGCCGGGACCTTTGGGTATTTCACCCCAGTATTGTGCCAGCTGGTCCACCATAACATCATAATTTTGCAGGATCTCCTTCAGACGATTTGCCTGTTGCTCTGTACGACTGACAATGATAACCCTTGCGCGGGCCGCAAGCCTATCAGCGATTATTTGGGCCAATGGGGCCATAGAAACCCTTTCATGGATCCCGAGTCTAATTTCCAGGTCATCATCGATCTCAAAATGACCTTTCATCTTAAGAACTTTACCTGATCCATCTTCAGAACCGACCATGAGTGGGCCAAAGTCGAGCCGCTGATGGTCTTCAAGATTCTGGGCCATCTCTTCGAAAGGGACGAAGAGACCTTTAACCTCGGGAAAGGGGGTTTTCTTTTCGGCCGCATCCTTGCGGAATCGCACCACGTCCCCATAGAATCTCTCCTCCATCCCCTGTGATATGGACTTCACACGATGAAGGTCAAAAAGGGTTATAAGACCATCTTTAGGAAGAAATTGAAATAGTGTGCCTGGGTTAGTATAAAAATGATTGAGCCATGCCTCCTGGCCTGTAAACGTCATGCTACCTTCCGCCCGACTTGGCAGTCTGCCCATTGACCTGGCCCTTTTGATATTGTCCGTGTCCAAGATGATCTCGCTGGCCGGAAGAAGCACCAATTCCTCCAAATGCTTCCTTGATCTTTGACTGACGGGATCAAATTGACGGATGGATTCCAGACGGTCGCCCCAGAATTCCAGGCGAACAGGAAACGAATAAAGGGGTGAAAATACGTCTATGACACCGCCCCGGACGCAATAGTCACCCATCTCTTCAACCAGTGAAGACCGTTGATAACCAATGGTCTCCAGTCTCCTGAGAAAGATATCCCTATCTACTTCCTCTCCCGCTTCCAAGTACTCGAGAGATCTGACAAGTGCATCCTTGGGTAAAACCCTCAAAGATATGGCATCCAATGATGTAATCACGATCGGGTTCTTATTGGACATTAAGGCATATAAGGCCTGGAGGCGACGAGTCACCACCTCCCTGTGGGGACTCAGCCCCGTCAGTGGCGAGATATCGTAAGGGGGAAAGGCATAAAGCCGCATTATTCCAGAGGCCTCCCAGGCCTCAGAAATGGACATAAAAAACTGGAGCTCCCTGTATAGCCTTTCTGCCTCTTTGCTCCCAGGGAATATGACGAGGCATGGCCTTTGAAGATCAGCCAGTAACCTGGAAAGAAAATAGGAGCGCGCGGAACCGGAGAGTCCCACAACTCTTGCCGGGCTCTCACCCATGTCAATCCAATTCTTAAGGGTCGCTATGTCGTTGTACGCAGTCATCCCCTCACCATAGCCGCCCTCCTCGGGGGGCATCAGTGGTAATTTAAGTTGTCCTCTAAATGCCTACCTATGGCCTTACGCATGCCTCTGCAATTGATAGGGTCATACGGTTTGTATCAAGTTCAGCGACAAGGCCTAATGGTAAGGCCTGGTTTCTCAGTCCATGCCCAACCGGAAAATCGGTTACGACAGGTATATCCAGGTCCGAGAAGATATCCATCAATAACGCGTCTATTCCCTCTCTATCCCCGCATTTCTCAAATTGGCCCGCCAACACGGCAGAAACCTGTCTCAGATGGCCACTCAGTTTTAACTGTGTCAGCATCCGATCCAGCCGGTACAAGGCCTCACCCCTTTCTTCGAAAAACATTATGCAGCCGGCAAGAGAAGGTAGAAATGCAGTGCCAAGAAGATGACAGATCAGGCTCAGATTACCGCCTAAAAGGGGGCCCCTTGCCCTTCCCGGTAAAAGCACGGCCCCCTCTCGGAAGCTTAACACCAGAGGTTGACTGGAAGTGATGAGTCCATGCAGGCTATCCCAATTGCCCTGGTCCCTTGTAGCCAATCCGCTAACCATTGGCCCGTGGAAGGTAACAAGCCCCGTCTTAACATGGACGGCCATCAGAAGGGCAGTGATGTCGCTATACCCAACTAATATCTTAGGGTTCTCTTTAATAAGGTCATATTGGATTTTGTCCAGGAGCCTCAGGCTTCCATAGCCACCACGGGCACAAAAAACGGCCATTATACGCCGGTCCTGGAACATAATATGAAAATCCTCAAGGCGGGCTTCATCCCCGCCTGCCAGATAACCTTTGCGGCCATAGACATTTTGGCCAAGGCGGATACGAAAACCGCTTGATTCTAAAACGTCGAGGCCGCGCTGAAGGTCGGATTCTTTAACAGGGCCTGCCGGTGATATGATACCGATATGGTCTCCTTTTTTAAGTCTCAGTGGCTTTATTACAGGTACTCTTTGGATATGCGCTCTCCTTATCGATGATTTAAGGGAATTATGGATCCGCGGCGAGGCCCAAAACCTACCTTGAACGAATCGGTATATAAGGGGTTTTTAAAGGATCGGCTTTATTGATTTTTTTTGAAGATAATCATCAGGCCCTGGAGTGTCAAAAACTCCTCCACATAATCGATTGTTTTCGAGACATCAGAGATAAGATGGGCAAGACCGCCGGTGGCTATAACCTTCAGGTCTTCACCGGACTCCTTCCTGATCCGATCAACAATACCATCAACCAATCCTGCGTAGCCATAGATAATGCCTACATTCATACTACTT
>Ga0307425_1000502_pt1 | contig 24597 bp, 15 predicted proteins | sample SalMarWE160330MG_FD_202152 | JGI IMG/M metagenome (GOLD analysis project Ga0307425, IMG submission 202152) | Salt marsh sediment microbial communities from the Plum Island Ecosystem LTER, Massachusetts, United States - WE1603-30 | ecosystem: Environmental > Aquatic > Marine > Intertidal zone >...
TTTCGTGCCTGTATCGACGATCCCATCAATTCCACTTGGTATGGGGGAGTTGTTTACTGTATCAATGGTTATTTCTTCTGTAAGAAATATATCGATTAGAAGCTTCAAGCTACTGGAGGCTTTAAGCCACAGAGGAGAAAGATCTGGCTCAGTGATGGAGGCGGGAATGAAAGCAGAGATCAAAGGATGGGCAAGGCGGATTCTGGCTCTTTTATTTCTTGCCTGGTGTATGGCTGGCGCATGTGCCGCAGAGAACAAGCCTTTCAAAGTCACCCTCGAAGAGGTTCTCTCTGTGGGGAGTCTCGATGACGACACCCTATTCCAGTGGGTGGGTGTTGCTGTGGATGCTGATGACCAAATCTACGTGACAGACGCGATGGATTATTCGCTCAAGAAATTTGACTCTCGTGGACAATTGATCCGGAAAGCAGGTGGAAAGGGCCAGGGGCCCGGAGAATTCTTTGCTCCACGGCTCCTGGTCCTCTCAGAGGACACCCTTTTCGTTACCGATCAGAACGTACCCGGGATTCAGGTTTTTGATCACGACCTGCAATTTATTCATCGCCTTCCCATAAAGATTCCTGTGGGTGATATCAAAATCCTTTCTGAGGACCGCATCGCAGCTGTGGTGTTGATGCTCAATCAATCCGGTTGCATCCATGTGTACGACCTTGAGGGCCGTATATTGAATAAAATCCAATACAGCACACACAAAGAGCCCACGATGATGGACTGGGTTGAGATCGAGTTTGACAGCCGATCCGACCTCTATGTGGTGTATAACTTCCAGGACAGGATCGAGAAATTCGACATCAACGGAAATAAAGTGTGGTCGAGGCCGGTCTTAGGTTTAAAAAAAGTGAAGACAAAAAAAATCGGCCCTTGGGAAGTTCCGGATAAAATTGTTTTTAAGGACGTGGTGGCCGACAGAAGCGATCGACTGTACATTTTGGGAGGAGGTCATTCTGAAAATCCGAGTCGGGATGTGTATGTGTTGAGTCCTCAGGGAGAGCACCTGACCACGTTTACCCTGCCTGAGTCCTCACATTGTCTATTCATCGACAGCAAAAATTTTCTCTACAGCCGGGCGAATGATGGCATCACGCTTAAGAAATACCGGATGAACTGGCCGCAAATGTAGACTGGCTGCAAATGACGATGAACAGAATATTGATTCTATTGACTCTGGCAACTCTTGTCGTTCAGTCCATTGTGTTTTGTTCACATCCGGATCGGGGATCATCCTCGGGCAATCATCAAACACACTCTGGGCGATCGCTACCGTCTCCTTCTTCACTTTCCGCTCGCAGACACACTTCCGAAAACACTAAGCTTCTCCTCCTGATCATCGATTTTGATGATTTTATGTGCATGAATTGTCTCGAATCCTTTCTTTCTTTCTGTTTTTCCCTCCCTCCGTCCGTCCTGGAAGAAAACACTTGGGGAATCCTTGCTTTGGAGAAGGACAAAAATGAAAAAGAGGCAGAGAGAACCTTAAAGATCGCTCAGAAAAAACTCCAGGGATTCATCCACGCCCACCAGATCCCCTTTCCTATTCTCATCGACTCCCAACACCGATTCCAGTCCCTTGCTCAAAATGGGACCGCCCTGTTGCTTTTTGAAAAACAGAGGAACTCTTTCGCTCAATTCTTTTTTCCCCTGAAAAAGGACGATGCTGAACGAATAAAAGCGATTCTCCTCTATGAATAATATTCATTGAATCGGGCACTCTCTCCAGAGGAGTAAGCGCAAATTCACAAGTTTTAATGGGTTTGTCCTCATTTGAGGACAATTCAACCGGATCCCTCCCCGCTTTTTTATAAAAATTATTGACTTGAATGAGGTAAACCTACTATATTATTATTACGATTTATTTGTATTTATCAGGGTCGGTTGTTCGAATCTTAAGGATTCTGCAAATAGAGGAAAGGAAGAACGGGTCAATTAGCTAGGGAGATTTCTCTCCTTTGACCTATTTTTTTGAATATTTAGCGGGGCGCAATTGAGGTTTTTGAAAAAAAACGTACGCAGTGGACTCTCTTTTTCCCAAAAATCTATAGCTGTGCTCTGCGCAATAGTTTTTCTCACGTTCAGCTACGCCTATTCCCAAGAATTCGAAACGGATATCGATCCTGTATCTGTCAATGAAGGCGGAACAGGAAGCTTCCTGGTCCGGTTGACGGCTGACCCCGGAGGATCGGTCAGCGTGACCGTGAGCGTTTTCAGCGGGGATACGGATATCACTGTCACCGGAGGCAGCTCACTCAATTTTGATTCCGGCAATTATAATATCTACCAACCGGTCACCCTATCCGCCGCAGAGGATGACGATGCGGATGAAGGTTCCGCAACCATCCTGATCCACGATGTTGCCTCATTGATCCCGGACAAAAATGTTACGGCCAATGAGGTCGAAAATGACCTTCTTGAATTCGAGACGCTTCCGGCCGCTGTGACCGTTCCCGAGGGAGGCACAGAAACGTTCCAGGTGAAGCTCTCCGCAGACCCCCTCAGCCCTGTCAGTGTTCTCGTGAGCAAAGTCGCTGGCGGCGACGATGACATCAGTGTGAATGACGGCGCAGACCTGACGTTTACTTCCTCTGATTGGGATACCTACCAAACGGTCACCTTGGGAGCGATAGAAGATGATGATGCCGTCGAGGGAACGGCCGTTATCCGGGTGAGCGATGTTGGTGCGGTCCTCCCCGATAAGGATGTGGATGCCACAGAAGGAGAAAATGACACTCTGGAGTTCGACACGGATTTTGACAGCGTCAGTGTTCCTGAAGGTGGCACAACCTTTTTTCAAGTCAGGCTCACCGCTGATCCTCTGGGTGACGTCGATGTGTCTGTGTTTGTGGTTGCCGGCGGAGATGCAGATATCACTATTGATTCCGGATCGAGCCTAACATTCAATTCTTCAAATTGGGGCACGTATCAAACTGTCGATCTGGGAGCTGCTGTGGATGCCGATGCCGTGGAGGGCACAGCAACGATCCGAATCCAGGATATTGCCGCAGTTCTCCCGGATAAGGATGTCTTGGCCACGGAAAGTGAAAACGACACCCTGGATTTTGAGATAAATATCGACACCGTCAATGTCCCCGAGAACAGCACCGCGGACTTTCTCGTGCGCTTGATGGCAGATCCTTTGGGAACGGTGAACGTCACTGTGGCACGAAACAGCGGTGACACCGATATTTCCGTTACAGGGGGAAATTTTCTAACGTTCGATTCTACAAACTACTTCACCTATCAATCGGTTACATTGACGGCGCTCGAGGACGGGGATGCCTTCAATGGCTCGGCGATCATCCAGATCAGTGATAACGGCGGGATCATCACCAGCAAAAATGTCACCGCCACAGAGATCGACAATGACGGTCTGAGTTTCGATGTCAGCCCCACATCGCTCTCAGTTGCGGAAGGGAGCACGAATACCTTCGATGTGCGTTTGACAGCGGACCCTCTGGGAACCGTTAACGTGAGTGTCGGCAACGTGGGCGGGGATCCGGACATAACCGTTACTTCAGGGGCCACTCTGGTATTTAATTCCGGGACCTGGAACAGTTATCAAACTGTGACTCTAACAGCCGCAGAAGACGTGGATGCCGCCAGTAACGCCTCCACGATCCGGGTGAGCGACAACGCTGCTGTGATAACCTTTGTCGATGTCACCGCCACAGAGATCGATAACGACAGCCTTCTTTTTGATACAAACACAGATACAGTGTTCGTACCGGAAGGAAGTGGCGCGACTTTTCAAGTGCGCTTGACTGCCGATCCTGTAGGAACGGTAAACGCCACTGTGGCTTGGGTGGCCGGGGATACGGACATCACAATCACCGGGGAAAGTGCTCTCTCTTTCAATTCGCTGAACTGGAATGACTACCAGACGGTGACATTGGCTGCGGCTGAGGATGCCGATGCGATCAATGGTTCGGCCACGATCCGGGTGAGTGATAATGCGGCTATCATCGCCAATAAGGATGTGACAGCCACCGAACAGGAGAATGACAGCCTTAACTTTTTGACGGATCTCGATGACGTGACCGTTCCCGAGGGGAGTACAGCTCCCTTCCAGGTGCGTTTGACCGCAGATCCCCTGGGAACAGTGAATGTGTCTGTGAACCGAGTGACAGGGGATTCGGACCTCACAGTCCAATCGGGCGGCAGCTTGAGCTTCAATTCCAGCAATTGGAACAGTTATCAAATAGTGACCCTGGAGGCCGCCGAAGACTCGGATGCCGCGAACGGGACAGCCAATTTTCGCATCAGAGATACTGGCGGGGTCATTACCGACAGGTTTGTGGCCGCATCTGAACAAGAGAATGACTCTCTAGAATTCCAAACAAACACCGATGCTCTAGATGTGCCGGAAGGGAGCACAGCCAATTTCGAAGTGAGGCTCACCGCCGATCCTCTGGGAACGGTCAATGTGACGGTGAGCCGCATCAGCGGCGATACGGACATTTCTGTGCAGTCGGGTAGCGACTTGACCTTCAATTCCGGCAACTGGAACAGTTATCAAGGCGTGACGCTTGTAGCGGCTGAAGATGACGATGTCCTGCAGAGCACGGCGACCATAAGGGTGAGAGATGATGCCACTGTCCTGCCGGATAAAACGGTGACAGCCACCGAACAGGAAAACGATACTTTGGAATTCCAGACAAATACTGATAATGTGGACGTCCCTGAAGAAGGTACCGCCGATTTCCAGGTGCGTTTGACCGCAGACCCTTCGGGAACAGTGAATGTGACAGTAAGCCATATCAGCGGCGATCCTGAGATCAGCGTTCAATCTGGAGGGAGCCTTGCATTTACTTCGGCGAACTGGAGCACGTACCAGACTGTGACGCTGGCCGCTGCGGCTGATGAGGATGTGCAGAATGGGACGGCTACCATAGGCATCCGTGCAACGGACATACCAAATAAGGATGTCACCGCTACGGAACAGGACAACGGCACTCTCGAATTTCAGACAAGCATAAATACCGTGAATATCGATGAGGGAGGTACGAATACATTCAATGTGCGGCTGACAGCGAACCCGCTGGCTGTGGTCAATGTGACGGTCAGCCGCTCGAGCGGCGATTCGGACATCACTGTCCAATCCGGTGCCAGCCTGACCTTCAACGGATTGAATTGGGATGAGTATCAGATTGTGACGCTCGCCGCAGCTGAAGATGAGGATGCCCAAAATGGAACAGCCAACATCCGGATCCATGACAATGCTTCTGTCATTACGAATAAAAACGTCACGGCCAACGAGGTGGAGAACGAAAGCCTCAATTTTCAGACAGACACCAGTTCAGTGACTGTCCCCGAGCAGAGTACAGCCATCTTCCGGGTGAGGTTGACTGCAGATCCGCTGGCGACAGTGAATGTCACAGTGAGCCGGGTGAGCGGCGATACGGATATCACTGTCCAGTCCGGTGGCAGTTTAGTCTTTAATTCCAGTAACTGGAGTAGCTATCGAGATGTGGAATTAGCGGCTGCAGACGATGTGGATATCCTGGATGGCACAGCCACGATCCGGGTGAGTGACAATGCATCGGTTATTCCCAACAGAAATGTGACCGCCACCGAGCAAGACGATGACGAGTTGAATTTTGTCACGAACACAGATACCCTGGCCGTTCCTGAGGGGGGAACAGCGTCGTTTTTTGTCCATCTTGCCGCCCAGCCGCCTGGAAATATCAATGTGACTATCAGCCGGGTGAGCGGCGATACGGATATCACTGTCCAATCCGGTGCCAGCCTGGTCTTTACGGGCACGAATTGGGACCAGGACCAGGAGGTGGTCCTTGAAGCTGTTAACGATGTAGACATAGTGGATGGCGCAGCCACGATCCGGGTGAGTGACAATGCATCGGTTATTCCCAACAGAAATGTGACCGCCACCGAGCAAGACGATGACGCGTTGAATTTTGTCACGAACACAGACGAGGTCATCGTTCCCGAGGGGGAGACGGCGTCCTTCTTCGTGAAGCTCGAGGCCCAACCCCCAGCCGATGTGAATGTGACCGTGAGCCGCGCGAGCGGAGATTCGGATATAACGATCCTCTCCGGTGCCAGCCTAGTCTTCACCTCGTCCAATTGGGATGAGGACCAGGAAGTCGTCCTGGAGGCAGCGCCAGACCCGGATATCAATGACGGGATAGCCACATTCCGCCTTAGTGCAACAGACGTTCCGGATAAGGATATCACTGCTACCGAACAGGACGATGCGATGCTCAATGGAGAGGTTCGCTTGGTCTTGAGTTCGCTGGAAGGGGCTTTCGGCAGTCGATTTGTGACACAGGTCGAGATATTTAACAATAAACAACAGATCAGCACCTTTGAGTTCGATTTTCACTTTGATGACACGATGTTTGTGTACTCCAACTCTTCTCCGGGCACACTGACTTCGGATTGGAGTATTCTCACCGGAACCCAGACATCTCCGGGGCATATCAGAGTCCAGGGAGTTGTGGGCGCGGGGACACCCATTTCGGCCAGCAGCCTTGGCAGTGTGATCCAAATTCATCTTCAGGTGAGGTGTTTGACATATCCTGTCGAGACGGAGTCGGATCTCCAGGCAGACGGTTTTATTCAGGATTTTATCGATTATGTCCCGGATCCCTGCATCACCACCTTCACCTACATGCCGTGTACTATACTTGGCGATGTCGATGGAAACGGAAATGTCACCCCGGGGGATGCCCAGATGGCATTCGAGATCTTTCTGGGCAGAATAGATCCCGACATCTGTCAGGAGATGACATCGGATGCAAACTGCAGCGATGTGACAACACCTGGGGATTCGCAGCAGATCTTCGAACATTTTCTGGGACGACGTGTGCTCCCAACCTGCTGTGCAGAGGCATCGCCGCTCTTGACAACCGCGACCAGATATCTCGAGAGGCCCGGCTTGGAGGATGAGAGGGAGAGACGGCAAAGAGATTATGTTCCCCCAACGCGTCTCCTGTATCCTCTCAAATTAGTGGGCCTTTCAGAGGAGATCGTCTCTGTACCCGTCATCCTGACGAATCCTTTCGGTGTCCGGTCCTTTGGCTTTGAGTTGGGTTATCCATACGAGCTTTTGGAATATCTGGGGACAAAACACAGCACATTAACCGCAAATTTTGACTATTTGGAGGGAGTCGAGCTGGCTGAGGGATTGGTCCGTGTCGAGGGAGAAAGCGAGATGTCGCTCCAGAGCATCGAGGCGGGATCACTCGCTGTTCTCATGTTCAAGGTGAAAAAAGGCGCCGATATGTCTCTTCCCATCATTATATTGAACGCCTATGGGGATATTGCCAACGCTGTCCCGGTGGATGGTTCGTTCACAAGATTGTCCGAGGAACGGATGGTGACGCGTTTTCTCAATCTCGGAAATCCCCGTCAGATGTCCGACGGCACTGTGCGTGTGCCCGTTAAGGTGAACACCGCATTTCTTTTGAAAGCCTTCGGTCTTGTTGTACAATATTCCACGGATGGCTTGACCTTTGTCGGCGTGGAACGGGGAGAGTCGACCGAGGATTTTGTCATGCTCGATGGCGCTGAAGTGAAAGCGGGTAAACTGAAAGTGGGTGGCTTCGGCATGAGTGAAATCCTGGAACTAAAGCCAACGACTTTGTTCTATCTGGTCTTCAACGTGCACGGTTCCGGCGGAGATGTCGAGATCGTGAGATTGATGGATGACTTGATTCATTATGTGATCCAGAACGGACGCACCTATGTTCAATGAAACATGGATAATGACGAGAGAGGATTCACAAGCGATAACGAGTCAATGATAATAGTGTCGACATTGTTTGTGAAAATAGTATAGAAGAGGAGTATAAGCCGATGCGATACAAATCTGTCAGGGTCATGGCACTTCTCATATTTTTGAGCTTGTTTTTCCCTGCAAATTGCAAAAAATCCCCTTCAGCCCCAGACTCAGACGTGTGGGAGCTCCCGGTCATTTGGGTGAATACGTTTGGCTTGACGTTTTCTGTCTCTGAATTTGCAGCGAATCCGTCCACTCAGACTTTGAGCATAAAAAATATCGGGAGCAGGACGCTGGCTTATACTATATCCGATGATGCCAATTTTTATAATTATGACTGGCTGACCATTTCGCCTTCGAGCGGCACCTCTACCGGGGGGGGTGTCGTGCAGCATGAGATCACTGTGGACAAGGAAGGATTGGAGTCCAGAGAAGATCCCTATACCGCAAAAATCACAATCTCGAGTAATGAGTGCTACAACAGTCCCCAAACGATCGAGGTGAGCTTACAGGTGACCGATGAGCTGCCACCGCAGATCTCCGTCTCTCCAGGCCACCTCTCCTTCACTGCGGAGTTGGGGGGAGCGAATCCGGTCACTCAAGAGATCGAGGTCCAGAATACGGGTGGCATGGTCTTGAACTATGAAATCACGGCCGATGTGCCATGGATCGTTGTGAATCCATCCAGTGGAAGCTCTGCTGGAGTGACCAAGACCCATATCGTGTTGATCGATTCTCAGGACTTGCAAGTAGGGACATACAGCGGCCGCCTCACGATAAGGGACGATGATGCGAGCAATAGTCCTGAGAGAGTGAATGTGACAGTTACGGTCACAGATCAACCTCCTCCAACGATCGAGGTGGACCCCTCGAATCTTCAATTCATCGCGCAGACCGGTGGAGCAAATCCCTCGTCCCAGAAATTTTATATCAGAAACATCGGGGAGGGAACCCTCAACTATGACGTCACTTGGGATGCGGACTGGTTCACGGTTTCACCGACGAGCGGGAGTATGCAAGGTGCGCGCAGAACCCACACAGTCTTTGTGGATAGCCAGGGTTTAAATCGCGGGAATTATTCGGGCACGATCATGGTGAGCGATCCTGCTGCGACCAACGATCCGGAAACAGTGAGGATCAACCTGGAAATGCGAGACACACCGCCTCCGCCTCCACCCGCTGATGATAATATAATCCATATCGCTGCCAACAGAAACTCGGGCGGAAATGGGACGCATGTGACTTTTGAGGTGCGGATCGTGGGGAACACGAGCCTCATCGACGCCTTCGGGCTCGATTTAACCTTTGATCCCAACATGTTCTTCTATGTGAGTACGAGCAGTGGAGACCTGACCGGAAGCTGGGGGGCTGTCGACGGCAATGTGATTTCCCCAGGCCGCGTGAGAGTCGGAGGATGGGGCGGCGCCAATGCCATACCTATCGGAAGCACCGGGAGCATCGTCAAGGTCACTCTGAGTGTGAACTGCGGCAGTTGTACGGGCGGGGAGTCGAGCCAGATCTGCATCGGGGATTTTACAGACGACATCGTCGGCATACGATTAACCCATGCATGCGAAAATTTCACTTATAATTAGCGGAACGGCGAAGCTTTGTAAATGTTCAGTGAAAAATTCACCATTGGGATTTTCATATTTCAAGGGATTTTCTGTTGATTTTAGCTACGTTCACAACATAATATTGAATTAACAATTTCGTCCAAAAAGGAGCGAGAATGAAAAAAAACATTTCTGTTATCAGTATGTTGATCCTTCTCCTGGCAGTGTCCCCATTAAACGCTCAGTGGGTGCGCACTTACGGGGGAAGGGATGATGACCGCGCGTACTCCATTCGCCAGACCAGCGATGGAGGATACATTGTGGCGGGATACACCTATTCCTTTGGAGCAAAGGACAAAGATGCTTGGGTTTTCAAATTGAATGCTGCGGGAGCGATCGAGTGGCAAAAACGATATGGGGATGATGGGGATGATATCGCTCATTCGATCCGGCCAACGGATGATGAAGGGTATGTGGTTGCTGGATCGATCTATTTTGGAGGGATGGGTTTTTATCCGGATGATATATGGGTGTATAAGCTCGATTCTTCAGGAGATTTTGTGTGGCAGCAGTTTAATGGAGACGTGGACCCTCATAATCACTCAACTGAGGCGGCCTACTCTGTTTTCCCGACAAGTGATGGCGGATGCATCCTCGCCGGTGAAAGGCTGATCAGCTACGAGCCCCCCAGGGAGAACAGCTATAGATTTGATGTTTTAAAAGTGGATGCCGAAGGGCTCGCCGAGTGGCAAAATTTTTATGGCGGCAGTGCCCGCGATGATAAGGCACGTTCTATTCAGGAGACCTCTGATGGAGGATACATCGTTGCCGGCTCCACAGAGTCTTATGGTGCCGGCGAGCAGGATTTCTGGGTCTTAAAGCTCGACGTGGCCGGGGAAAATGTCTGGCAAAAAACTTACGGTGGGGACCAAAATGACTATGCGGAATCGATCCAGCAGACGAGCGATGGGGGGTATATCGTTGCAGGTGTGACCGAATCGTTCGGCGTCGGGGCCACAGATTTCTGGTTGATCAAACTCGACAGTGCCGGTGATATCGAGTGGGAGAAAACCTATGGTGGAATTGCGAATGAGTATGCCCATTCCATTTATCAGACAACAAATGGAGGATACATTGTCGTGGGTGCCACGCAGTCTTTTGGAGAGGGAGAGCTTGACATATTGGTTCTCAGGCTCAATCCGGATGGAGATATCAGGTGGCAGCGGACGTTTGGTGGCTCTTTTTACGAGAGCGCTTTCGAAGTACAGCAGACCAATGAAGGTGGATTTGTCGTTGTCGGTAACACAGATTCATTCGGCGTAGGACACAGAGATGTCGTGGTGCTGAAGTTCGATGCCAATGGAAAAATCCGCAGCAAAGAAGGATTGGAAAATCCTGACGTGACCACAAATCCTCACCCTTCTTGCGATGAATATTTAAATACTCCAAGAGTTTTAGTGACCGAGAGTGAAGCCATCATCACATCCACGCATTCAGGCGGAGGCGGAATCTTTGAATGGGGAGAGACTTACATCATTCCTAGAAATACTTCAGCGCTCCCAAGTATCATCTGTTTGCAAGAAGATGATTTGGCCCTGAAGATATCGACCACTCCCGGGGGAACAACTGACCCTGAACCTGGATTATATACCTATTCCTATAGAGATTCGGTGACAGTATGGGCTTATCCTCAGGAGAGCTATGAATTTGGCGGATGGACAGGAGATATCGCTGAATCGCAGAAATTTGATAATCCTATCGCGATAATTATGGACACGAGCAAGTCTATTAAAGCAAATTTTGGTCGTCAGTATATATTAACGTTGACTTCGAGTGCTTATGGGACGACAAGTCCATCTCCTGGGACTCATTCCTATGCTGATGGGACTGAGGTAACTATCGAGGCCATTCCGGATACGAACTGCTGGTTTGTGAGATGGTCGGGCGATGTCCCATCTAGACAAAGAGATGAGAATCCAATCTTTATCAAGATGAATAGAGATAAGTCCATCAACGCTTATTTTGAGGCAGCCATCTATGCGCCTCAGGGATTTTCCGGTGAAAAAGTGCTCAATCAGTCTTTTTCTCAAGATCAATACATCAATATTTTGCGGTGGCGGAGAAATGCGAATAACAGGAATATTTCAAAATACAGAATATATGTGCTGGAAGGCGCGGATTTGAATTTGGTCGTGGAATTGGATGCGAACACATTTGAATACTGGCACACGAATGTGGACGGAAATCAATCTTACACCTATGCTCTGGTTGCGGTGGATAATGAAAACAGGGAAGGCGAGAAAGCTTTCACGACAGTTCGTTAAGAGGGGAGAAGATAACAATGAAAAAAGCAATATTCGTGATTATCGCTATCACAGTCCTTATGGGGCTATCGGCATCTGCGACGGATTTTTTGTATGAATTCAAGGCACATTACTTTAATCCCACGGAACAGAGAAGCAAAGATATCTATGGTGGTGGATGGGCTTTCGGTGGCGAGTTTGATATTGGAGTGTGGGAATCCCTTTACGTGTATCTCAGCGGCTCCTATTATTCACGGACGGGTGAATTGACATATACCCGAGAGGAGACCAAGCTAAAGATCATACCATTAGCTGTTGGCGCAAAGTACCATTTCAATATCTCTGGCGGCCTGAATTTTTACGCGGGCGCAGGGCTGACTTATAACATTTTCAAGGAGATAAACCCCATCGGAGAAGCGAACAAGAACGGGATCGGTTTTGTGATCCATTCGGGGCTTCTTGCTTATGTTTTCGAAGGGTTGTTTCTCGATGGGTATGTCAACTATTCTTACTGCAAGATGAAGCCGGCGAATGTGGATCTCAACATCGGTGGATTCGAATTTGGACTGGGAATAGGATACAGATTTTAGTTTAACCGCATTTTTCACTCATTAGAGCTAGGGGGAACGATGAGTGCCAACATTATCACTCTGACTCGTGTGTTTTTGGCGATGGTGACGCTTGTTTTATTTCAGATGGGCTTTTATTTTCGTGTGGCGGCATTGCCTCTGATGATATTCGTCTTCTACATGGATTCTCTGGATGGATATGTCGCTCGCAAACTGGGGATCGCCAGCGATTTTGGAGCGCTCTTTGACATCACCGGAGACCGGATCGTCGAGCATGTCTACTGGATCTTTTTCACGGCCCTGGGATTGGTCAGCTTTTGGGTGCCGATCATCTTCATCAGCCGCAGTTTTCTCGTCGACACGGTAAGAAGCATGGCGTTCAGCAGGGAAGGGAAGACGCCATTCGGGGAAAAGAGCATGATGCGTTCAAAATTCACTCTCTTCCTCACTTCGGGCAGGTTTATGCGCGCGATTTATGGTTTTATGAAGCTTTTCACGTTTGCTCTGCTCGGGGCCATTCTTGTGTTAGAGGCGGATTCCGGTCAGATCAGCCGGTATTTATCCCAGAATTTCCAAGCAGGCCTTGCGCTGTTCGCGCAGATCTGTGTCTGGATCACAACCGCCCTCTGCATCATCCGGGGCCTGCCTGTCTTATGGGATGGCCGGTTCTATCTTTTCGATAAATACTTCCCGCGAGAGCTTAAAGACGCGGGTTAATCCTTATTATCGGTCCGTTTGAGAAACAGAAACCATATAGGTCCGTTCCAAAACACGGTCAGCTCGGGGAGCTGACCCTACAAGCTGAAAAGGGGACAGTCCCTTTTTTCGATCACCCCTGGAAAAAGGGGACTGTCACCTTTTTCTCCCTTTTCTGTGGATTGACCATGTGGTTTTCGTGTGCCATAATAATTATCTATTCCTAAAAGGAGAGATGAGGGTCATGAAAAAATTTTCCAAAATTTTCTCCGTTATATTGCTCGTGGGATTTCTGCCGTATTTCCTTCATGCTGCAGATACCTATGAAAGGGGGCTGGAAAGCCTTGACCTTATGGCTTACAGCCAGGCGCTCGAGCATTTTCAGACAGCCCTATCCGAGAATCCGAACAAAGAGGATATCCGGGTCAGTATGGCGTATGCCTATTTGCGGATGAAAAGGCTCAACGATGCTCTCCGGGTTCTCCAGGAAGAGCGCTTTCTGTTCCCGAATTCTCTGAATGCCCGGGTGATGCTGGCGTATGTGTATTTCCTTCAGGACAAAAAAAATGACGCTGTTGAGACCTGCCAGGACTATAATAACGTATTCCTCGATGAGATAAGAAAAGAGACGAAGATCGAAAAAATTGAGCAGGACGCCTCGAAAAAGAAGGAGGAGGCGGAGAATCAAGCCACAGGTTTTGAGCCCCTGGATTATCTGGTCGCCAGGGTGTACGGCAGGGAACGGCCTCTAAAGGCTGAGGGGAAAAAAGATAAAGAGAAAGCTGAGGAAGCTGTGGAAGACCTGCTCAAAAAGAATCCAAACTTGGGGCTTCCTTATTTTGTGCTTGGCTTGATCCGAAAGGATTCTGGCGATCTGGAAAGTGCAGCGGAGAATTTTGACATGGCGCTTGCGGCTGGCTATGATCCGGTTCTCTGTCATTGTCAGCTCATCGACCTTGAATTTCAAAAGGAGGATTGGCTCTCCGGATTAATGATGGCCAGAAAAGCCCTGGAAAGTGTCGGGCCCCGTGCCCAATTTTATATGATGAAAGGGTTTGCCAACAATAAACTCACAGAGACAGAGGATGCGATCCAGAGTTACATGGATGCCCTCATGCGACAGCCCTATCTTGTCGAAACACGAAAAAACCTGGCCAGGATCCTCCTCAGCAAGAATGAATTCGATAAGGCCGCAGCCCTTCTTCAGGAAGCAGTCCGGATGGATCCTATCGATTTTGATGCAAAATACCTGCTCGAGCAGGCCCTCAAGAAGAGGCATTGGACAGAAGCTGCGCCTCCGCCGGAGTTAACGAAAAATTTCGTGGATGAGGGAGAACTCAAATACACCTATGTGTTTCACACAAAACCCGAATCGTGTTCACGCATAGTCAATGATTATTCCCTCCAGCTCCTCAAAAATGGCCAATTGGCGCACGCATCCAGTTGGCTGAGCAATTTTCTCGACGTCTGTGATGATTCCGCCAGACTGAACTACAACCTCGCCCAGCTCTACAATGCGCAGGAGATCCTGGGAAAAGCGCTCAAACATGCATGGAGGGCTGCTGAGATCGAGCCCAGTTATAGAGATGCCTATGACCTGATCGGTAACATATTTTTTAAGCTTCAAGATTTCGAAAGTTCCCTCCAGGCCTATCGGGAGGTCATCAAGCTCGATTCCAAAGACGCTCTGGCCCACTACAACATCGGATTGGTCTATCAGTCCATGAAGGATGTCGATCAGGCTGAGGAGAATTTCAAGGAAGCGATCAAAAGAGACAAGGGAGCAAAAAAACCTGAAGTCCCGAAGGGCGCCTCCTCCGATGACCTCGCCTATTCGTTAACCATCAGAGCCACACCTGTGACTTTTGATTCTCATAAGTCCCTGGGAGAGATCTATTTCAATAAAAAGATGTTGGAGAAAGCGCTCGAGGAGTACGAACAAGCCATCGAGTGGGTGCCGGATGACCCGGAATCCCATTACTGGATAGGGAAGCTCCAATCCGATCTGGGAAATAAGTCGGAAGCGATCACCCATTTGGAAAGGTGTGTCTATTTGGGAGGCTCCAAAGAGAAAGAAGCCAGAGAGCTGCTCGAAAAGCTGAAAAACCCAAATTGACCGTATTTTTTTCTTTTTTGAAACCAAAACCGCAAATATTGCGTAATAGTCTATATACAACGTCTATATACAATGTGCCGTCATCTACGTAGTGGTTTATTTATCTGCTACATAGGGACTATATATACATTGAAAAAATATCGAAGGAGGGCTTTATGAAAAAGATTTCTAGACGCACGTTTATAAAAACCACAACACAGGCGTCTGTAGCGGCAGCTGTTATGACTTCGATGCCTTGGAGCTGTTCTCGCATCGCCCAATCGGAGCCCGGCTATTTCGGGTCCGAATTCGGGATCACGGATAAGCTCTGCCGGAAGGTCCTTGCTGAGGCCTTGTCTAAGGGCGGCGATTTTGCCGACCTATACTTTGAGCACACCATCGGCAACTGGCTCCTGCTCGAGGACGGCAAAGTCAACAGGGCATACAGCGATGTGGCGCTCGGTGTGGGAATCCGCACAGTCAAGGGCGATCAGGTCGGCTATGGATTCACACAGGATCTGACGGAGAGTTCCATGTTGGCGGCCGCGGCAACGGCGGCAACCATTGCGGATGCCGGCCCGACAAAGTGCGAAGACAGATTCACAACGCCGCAGCTAGGGAACTACTACCCGTTGGAAACCCTGCTGACGTCCATTCCCCTCGAGTCCAAGCTGCCGCTCGTCCAGACCGTCAACGACAAATGTTTTGCACTGTCGCCTATGGTTGTCAAAGTCAGCGCGGGATTCCATGACGAGCAGAAACGCATCCTCATTGTCACCAGCGATGGGACAAAAGCCGAAGATCTCCGGCCCAGAAATTATCTTTATGCAAATGTCGTTGCGGAGAAGGATGGGAGGCGCGAGAGGGCCGGTTGGAATCTGGGTGGACGGAAGGATTTTTCCTTTTACACTCCGGCCGTCGTGGACGAAATTGCCCAGATGTCTGTCGACCGTGTGCTCGTTCTTTTCGATGCGGTTCAGGCTCCGGCCGGGGAGCTGCCTGTGGTCCTGGGTCCCGGGGTCACGGGGGTCTTGCTCCACGAGGCCATAGGGCACGGGATGGAGGCTGACTTCAACCGCAAGAACCAATCGACATACAGCACCCTGCTCGGGAAACAGGTTGCCGAGCCTTTTGTGAACATCGTGGACGATGCAACGATGCCATGTCTGTCCGGGTCGCTCAACATCGATGACGAAGGCACGCCAGGGCAGAAAACATTTCTCGTGGAGAATGGGATCCTGACCAGCTACATGCACGACAAGATCTCTGCGCGGTACTATAAGCTGAAATCCACAGGCAATGGCCGTAGAGAGAGCTATCAGCACTATATCCAGCCCCGGATGAGAAACACCTACATGCTGGCCGGGCCCGCTTCCAAAGAGGATGTGATCAAGAGCGTGGACAAAGGCATTTATGTGCAGGATGTGAGCAATGGCCAGGTGAAGATCGGCGAAGGCGATTTTGCCTTTTATGTCTCTCAAGGACGGATGATCGAGAACGGAAAACTCACTGCGCCCATCAAGGATATGAACATCATGGGCAATGGCCCGAAGATGCTGCGGAACATCACTATGCTGGCGGATGATTTCGAGATGTCCAAAGGCGGAGGCGGAGCTTGCGGAAAAGGTGGGCAGGCCGTGCCCTGCGGCTTCGGCCAGCCAACCTGTTTGGTGAAATCGTTGACTGTCGGTGGAAGACAGGCATAAGGAGAGGAGAAGAACAATGAACAAAGACATGTATGATTTGGCCGCAGCATCGATCAAGGCTGCAAAATCAGCCGGAGCGAATGAATGTCGGGTGGGGATAAACACCCAACGGCAAGTCGAGGTCAGTTATCGTGAGCATAAACCTGAAACGATCAAGGAAGCGTCGACAAAGGATCTGTTTGTCGAAATATTCGTGGACAACCGCTACTCGAGCCAGAGCACTTCCGACCTGCGCAAGGATGCCCTCACGGACTTCATCACAAAAGCTGTTGCCACGACAAAACTTCTGGCAGAGGACCCTTTCCGCACTCTACCCGATCCGAAATACTATGAAGGCAGGCAAGAGCTGGATCTAGGCACAGTGGACTCCGCGCATGCCCAATTCACTCCTGAAGCGAGGCACGAAATGGTAAAGGCCATCGAGAACGCCTGTTTTTCAAATGGAGGGGACAAGGTCATATCCGTCACAGCGAGCGAGCAGGACTATCATGTGGAAGGCCTCCTCATGGCCAGCAACGGTTTTGAAGGCTCGGAAGCCATGACTGTTTATGTGGCAGGTGCTGAGATGACAGTCCAGGATGAGGGGGACCGCAGGCCCGAGGGCAATAATTATGTGGTCTCGACTTCCAAGAAACAGATGCCCTCTCCTGAAGAGATCGGTTCAGGCGCTGCCCAACGAACCCTCGACCTCCTCGGCGGGAAAAAGATCAAAACAGAGACACTGCCCATCATCCTCGAGAACCGCAATGTCCCCAGGCTGCTCGGCGGATTTCTTGTCGCAATGTTCGGAAGCAGTATCCAGCAGAAACGGTCTTTCCTTGCGGATAAAAAGGGACAGAAGGTCGGGAGCGAGCACTTTACACTCATCGATGATCCCTTCGTAAAGGGCGGTTTGGGCAGCACCACATTCGACAATGATGGATTCGCCACAAAGAAAAGAGTGATGGTCGATAAGGGCGTGTTGAAGGAATTTTATGTGGATTGGTACTACAGCCGGAAGCTGGGCTGGGAGCCGACCACCAGAGGCCCTTCGAACCTCATCATCCCCCCGGGACAACGATCGGTCAAAGAGATCATGAAAGACCTCGGGAGGGGGATCTTTATCACAGGATTTATCGGAGGAAATTCCAATTCGACGACCGGAGATGCCTCGATCGGGATCATCGGACATCTTTTCGAGAATGGAGAATTTGTCCAAGCAATTTCTGAGATGAACATCTCTGACAACCACCTCAAGTTCTGGCAAAGGCTCGCTGAAGTGGCCAACGACCCGTGGGTCTACTCTGGCCAGCGCACACCAAGTCTTGTTTTCACAGATGTCGTCGTCTCCGGTGTGTAGATGTAGAAATATCGTCATAAGGATGGGTCTCTTCCCCGAACAGAGCGTGCATTTGATTTAAATTGAGTCACCCACACGGGAAAAAGTCTACCCCGCTCACATAAGTTGATATTTCTGCATTTTTTTTGTTCCAACCCTTTACAGCAATATCGGCAATTTGTATGATTATATGGATTTAGACCAAGGAAACATGAAAAGCAATTGAGAGGAAGGATTATTTCAAGATCCTGGAGAAATTATTGCAGAAGAAGAGTACAACCGAGAGTATACCGCAATGAAGGTGCATCATTTTCTTGAAAAAAGCAGGCGAGATTTTCCCCGTAATACCGCGGTTGTTCATCTTGACCGCACAATCACTTATCAGGGGCTCTACGAATTTTCGAGCCGCGTCGCCTCTTTTCTCGGAGGTCTTTCCCTCGATCCGGGTGCCCGGATCGCGCTTCTCTGGGACAATTCGATAGAGTATGTATCGATTTTCTTCGCGACATTTAAAGCTGGCTTTGTCCTCGTCCCGCTCGATACATCACTCAAGCCCGAGACGGTCAGCGCCCTTATTACAGATTGTGGGGCCGAGATATTGTTCATCCAGTCGAAATATCTGAGGCACTTGCAGAAAATTATCGGCGACACTGTGACGCTCTCCCATATTGTTTCAGATAAACCAGTGCCCATCAAACAGCCCTCGTTCCGAACAGAAGTCTTGGTTGATATCCTAAAGAAATCTCCCGCTCCATCTGATCCGCTCGCAGGCGCAGAAGACCAGAATTTGGACCCAGAGGACGCATCGAATGAGCTTGCCGCAATATTTTATACCTCGGGCAGCACGGGAATATCCAAGGGTGTTATGCTCTCCCATCGCAACCTGATCTCCAACACGGTCGCAACTGTTGTCTACCTTGAACTCACCCCTTCAGACAGCATCATGGTCATCTTGCCCTATTATTATATCTATGGGAACTCACTCTTGCTCACACACGTCGCTGTAGGCGGTTCCCAGGTGATCGACAACAGGTTCATGTATCCTGAAGTCGTCCTCGATACGATGGAAAAGGAGCGTGTTACTGGATTTTCGGGCGTTCCATCGACGTTTATGATCTTGCTCAACAAATCGTCCTTTGCCTCACGTCGCCTTCCTAACCTCCGGTACTTTACTCAAGCGGGTGGAGCGATGTCTCCGGAGATTATAAAAAAGTTGATGGCTTCATTTCCGCAAAAGGATATCTACATCATGTACGGTCAGACGGAAGCCGCGCCTCGAGTGTCGTATTTGCCCCCTTCCCGATTAAAAAACAAGATCGGATCCATCGGCGTCCCTGTCCCTGGAGTTACGATCAAGATTGTGGATGAACAGGGTGAAGAAGTTCCTGTTGGGGAAACTGGAGAGATTGCTGTTTCAGGTGATAACGTCATGCTTGGGTATTGGAATCATTCTGATGAGGAAGCTGAAGTCCTTAGAAATGGTTGGCTTTACACTGGCGACCTCGGGAAAAAAGACGAGGATGGCTATTTTTATGTCGTCGGCCGCATGAAAGAGATCATCAAAACCGGTGGGAACCGTGTGAGTGCCAAGGAAGTTGAGGAGCGCATACTGGAACATAGCCAAGTGGAAGAAGTTGCGGTTTTTGCTGTGGAGGATGATCTGCTTGGTGAAGCAGTGAAGGCCGTTGTGGTCGTGAAGAATCCCCATACAATTAGAGAGAAAGAGATTCAAGATTTTTGTAAACAGGCCCTTGCTGTCCACAAGGTCCCCAAATACGTTGAATTTATGGATTCTCTTCCAAAAACCCAGAGCATGAAAGTCGATAAACTTTTACTTGCAGGTAAAAAAAAAGAGTAAGTTCAGAATAGAGAGATCCCTGCAAATCCGTTAGGGATTTATAGTCACCTGCACCCGGTCGTAATAAGCCCGTCCCATATCGATCCTCCCATCTCCGCCTGCGGCGATGACTCCGTCATATCGGGAAAAATCCGCTTCAGCAACGATCTGCCTGGCGTGTTCGGGATAGTCGGTCAGCCTTAATTCGAATAGGATTCCTTGGTCATTAAAACTGGATTCGATCTCGGGCAGGATCTTTTTTGCCCTCTTGTGGGCAGCCATAGCGTTGTAGACGAGTAACACTTTCAATGGATCTGCGGCTCCTTTTTTTCAAATATTATCGATACTTATCCTTTTAATCACAAAGGTGAGAATGATTCATGGATGTCCCATAAACATAGATGTCCCATAAAAACATTTTTCCAGCGCCCGTGTCAAGGAGGATAGTTGTTTGCATCTCAGATCAGTTTGGTATAGTTTTTGCACGGTGGAAGAATAAACATGCTGGCGAAAAGGATAAGGACCTGAGGAGTACAAAGTCCTTCATCTCTGGTGTAAAATTATTTTACGTGCTGTCAAAAACACTAAAAAATATGTGAAAAATATGATCGAGAGAAACTCAACCAGGGGGTGTTCATGAGAAAAATTTTCATTGTTGTACTCAGTCTGTTTGTTTTTGCCACTCAGGCGCCGCTACACAACATGGGCGCACAACAGGCCCATAGCCCAAAAATGAAGATGCAGCCAAAGACACGGCTGTTCCATCATGATGTGCAGGACCTTCGGGGAACCGTCATCACAACGGGTCCTATGCAGACACAGCAGATCGGCACGTAGATGCTCGAGCGTGGTGGATCCGCCGTGGATGCCCAAGGCAATGTCGCCGCGGTCTGTCATACGATCAACGTGGACAATTGGGGAAACACCGGGATTTTTGTGGATGGCGTGTCGATCCCCGGGCCGGGAAGCGAGCAGCAGTACTATATCGATAAGATCGGGCCGGGCGCACATCTGCCCGATACGACTAATCCTGTGCTTGTGCTTCAGAACGGGCTTCCGGTGATCGCTTCAAGCTGTATCGGCAGCGACCTTCACAGCGCAACGGTCCAAAACCTTTACAACATGCTGAATTTTGATATGTCCATGTCCGAGTCGAGAGCAACGCCCAAATTTCAATCTATCGAATGGGGCAGTGGGCTCAGACAGAAAGTGCAGCACGGCCGATTTTTCCCGCGATATTCCTGGAATCACATGGGGATCGATCGATGAATTTTGCGCCGGCCTCTATTTCTCGGTGGATATCATCGGCGCTCAATTGGGGCTTCAGCCGGAGGTCAATTATACGACAAAAGGGTTCGATGCCCGGGAAATCGACCAGGGCGAGGAGGTCTCTTCCAAATATAAAATCACTTATTTGAAGTCCCCGTTTTGGTTTATTGGAAGATACCTCTCAAAGGGAGGGTCAGACCGGGCGTGTTTTTCGGGCCTTATGTCGGATTTTCCCAGAAGGTCATGGAGGTTCAGACCGCCTTCGGAGACACGGAGAAACGCGAGCTTGGGGATAACCTCAAGGGTCAGGATTTTGGGTTCGTCTTCGGCGGGAATGTCAGATACAGCCTCGGCTCTGTGTTCCTGATGATGGACATCCGCTACAGCCTGGGCCTGAACAACATCTCACAAGATATTACAGAGGTCGCCTATGAGTTTCGCGAGGACGACTCGATAAAAAACAGGGCCTTGGCAGTGACACTCGGCGTCGGTTTCGATCTAACCAAAGGTAAGCACGACCGCGGTCGATAAGAAAAATTTCTAGGATGCCCGTTATAACGGATACCCGATTTATCGATATTTGATTCTCATTAAAGATCAGGAGGAGAGGACACCCCCCGATTTTTCGATCCAGTCTTCGGGTGTGATCTGTCCGTCGTCCTTTTTTCGCTTTCTGATTTAGAGATAGCCGAATCCCGCCATATCTCTCGCGATGAGATTACTATTCGTGATCACCAGGAGAGGGCTGTACGCGTGCGGAAGTTTCTTCGTTTCCCGGCTTTAGAGAAGGGGGAAAAGACAAAATTTAGAGCTCTCGTGCGACTAATTCTATGGCCGAATGAAGGGATGTAAACGTTCACAATTTTAACCTCTCATTCGACAAATTGTATACAGGAAGCTGGGCAAAAAAGCTGCACGTTTGATTTCTAATTGCCCCTTGTTCCGATGATTTTGAATGGATAAGGACCATTGAATTCAGACAGAGGCAAAGGGCCATCAGGGCGCAAACTCATCTTATAGGGGAGGACTTCATGAGAAAATTTATCCCACACAAATTTATCCTTACTTTTATTTTTTTCTTTGGATTTTTTAGTGTTTTGTGCACACATGCGGGGAATCCCAAAGACTGTCTGCTGCTGCAGAGCTCTTGCGGTGATATTGAAGTCGTTCCGACTCCGTCCACAGGAACATACAATGATGAGATAGACATTATCGTTAATATATCCGATAACCAGTGTGAATTGAGCGCCATAGGATTTGACCTGCACTACGATAAGTCCAAGTTTTCCTTCCTCGGGATAGAGAATCAAAATTGTTTGACCTCAGATTGGAGCATGCTGGATGGGTATGAGATCAGTTCCGGTCTGATCCGCATAGGAGGGCTGGCTGGGGTCGGCACCTACATTCAACCCGGACAGGATGGCAGCTTGGCTATTGCGAGATTCCGTGTCACTTGCCAATGCGGCAACTGCACGGATGGACAACAGAGTACATTCACGATCGATTCTTATGTGGACCACCTGGAATCGTTTTTGCCTCAACCGGCTCAGGGGACCTTTACCTTTAGCTGCTGCTGTGGAGCCATTTCTTTCCCTCAAAACAAGCAGGGAACTTGGGGAGATCTCATTCGTATCCCCGTAAATGTCAGTGGCAATCCGAACCAGATATGTGATTTTGAGTTTGATTTTGTTTTTGATCCCTCGGTGCTCGATTTCAAGGACATAGAAAAGTCCTCAGCAACCCAGAATTGGACAACGGTGAATTGGAATCAGGTGGCGGCGGGAAAAGTGAGGATCACAGGACAGGTCGGGTCCGGAACCTGCATTCCCTCCCAGAGCTCGGTGAGTTTGGTCACCATGGGTGTGATGGTGAATTGTGTCGAGTTCAGCTCGGATACACCCATTCCGATACGGATAGAGGCGTACAAAGATGGAATTGCGTGCATGTGCCCCCGGTCTTTTGAAGCCGATTTTTTGTACAAACCATGTCCAAGATTGGGAGATGTGAACGGCGATGAAACGATAACCCCCGGAGATGCGCAGGTGACCTTCGAGATATACTTGGGAATGATTCAGGCAACCCTTGCACAATTGACAACAGCCGATGCCAACTGCAGCTGTCCGTGCGAGGGTAAGGAACATAAAGAGCCGAACAACTGCCTATCACCTTGGGATGCCCAGTGGATCTTCGATCATTACTTGGGAATGAGAGTCCTCCCTCTGTGCTGTGGAGATTATACGTGTGGGGAGGGCTCTGGTATGTCCACTAGGGAGGCCATTAATCCTTCAGTTGAAAAACGAGTGGTGTACCCCCTTCCCACCATAGGTCACTCACGGGAGAAGGTGATGATCCCTGTGATGATCAACAATGCTGAGGGAATCCGGGATTTCAGTTTGGATATGTTCTATCCCCAGGATCTGTTGGAGTATGCAGGGATTTTGCCATCTCCTTTGACGCAGGGATTTGTCTATGTCAGAGGCGATGCGGCAGCACCAGGAGTCGTTCGGATCGAAGGATCGGGAGAAGAAGCGATCGCTACACAAGAGCCTGGTTCGTTGAGCGTTGTGGTCTTTCGTGTCCGGAAAGATGTGTCTGGGAGTGCCCATATCGTGTTGTGCAACTTCTTGAGAGATATTTGCGAAGCTGAGGCAGGCAGCAGCAGCTTTGTGTGCGGCGAACACAGAGGCGATGAGAGAAACTTGACGCTGGGACAGGGGAGAGAGAGCGATGGGATTCTTGTCGTCCCGGTTGAGGTGACCAACGCTTTCAATATTAAAGCCTTTGGACTAGAGGTGAAATACACGACGGAGAAGATGACTTTTTTAGGCGTCGAACCAACGGACCTGACCGGAGATTTTGTGGCCGTGGATGGGAATGAGCTGGCAAATGGCGTCGTCCGGGTAGGCGGATACAGTATGAGCGGCATCCAGGATATGAGCAGCGGGACGCTGGTGGGATTGGTCTTCCAGGTGAAGGAATCCGGCGGCCACTTGGAGATCATCCGCGTAGTCGATGACCTCCAAGATTTTCTTATTTATTAATGATCAAACAGTCAAACAGGTCAAACAGTCAAATAGGGACGTATCAAACAGGGACGTATCAAACAGGGACGGGCCACACTAATCTGCTGAATTTAAAGGAAATGAGTCCAATTTTCGTGTGATTTTTTAGCTTAAAAGCACGTTTTTACCCCCATTTTCGTGCCTCTAAGCGCTTGTCCCCAAATTCCTTAATCTGCGTTAAGATACGAATTCAGCGGCAGCGGCTGCTCAGTTGAATGCGGACTTGTGAATGTTCTCGAATTCAAGATATATTGATTTCTTAGCTGTTATAGTTAAGATGTAAATCGCTATTGCAATCCCATTTCCTTAAGGATATAGTCAGCTCCGGCGAATTTCTCCGTGATGAAGAGCACATATTTAATGTCTACAGAGATCGTGCGCTGGATGTCGTAATCGTACTGCCAGTCGCTGGTCATGGCTTCATAATTCC
>Ga0307425_1000503_pt1 | contig 24568 bp, 21 predicted proteins | sample SalMarWE160330MG_FD_202152 | JGI IMG/M metagenome (GOLD analysis project Ga0307425, IMG submission 202152) | Salt marsh sediment microbial communities from the Plum Island Ecosystem LTER, Massachusetts, United States - WE1603-30 | ecosystem: Environmental > Aquatic > Marine > Intertidal zone >...
GAAGGAGCGCGAGCTCCTCCTCGGATTGAGCCGACAGGTCCAGCAATTCCTCCCTTAGGATCCCTTCGATCCCGTGATGGGCGGCGTAGAGCCGCCCGAAGCGATCAGGATAGTTGCGACAGCCTTCAATAACCCCGAGAAGGGACGAATTGATGACGGCAGTCGGACCACCCGATTGAGCTATGACAACGTTGTTCATCCCTTCTCCTACACCCCTGAGTATGCGGAGAAGCCACCGTCGATCGGCACGACTATTCCGGTCACAAACCCGGAATCTGTGGAAAGCAGCCACTTCATTGGGCCGATCAGGTCTTCGGGCTTTCCGAACCTCGCCATTGGCGTGTGATCAATGATCTGGCGGCCGCGCGGAGTCAGTTCGTCGTGCTCGTCTCTGAGCAAGTACTTATTCTGCAACGTGAGAAAGAATCCTGGCGCGATTGCATTTACACGAATCTTGGCTGAGTACTCCTGCGCCATGTGCACCGCCAGCCATTGAGTGAAGTTCGCCACCGCCGCCTTGGCCGCGGAGTACGCAGGGATACGGGTGAGCGGCCTGATCGCGTTCATTGACGCGATATTTACTACCACGCCCTCTTTCCGGTCGGCCATTGGGCGACCAAAGGCTTGACATGCGAGGAACGTGCCCATGAAATTCAGGTCGAACACGAACCGGATCGCGTCCTCCGGCAGATCGAAGAACGGCACCTCGTCGCTCGTGGTCGCCTTAGGGTTGTTCCCGCCGGCGCCGTTCACAAGGACGTCGACGTCGCCAAAGGCGTCGATTGCCCTTGCTGCGGCCCGGTCGAGATCTTGGCGGGAAAGGACACTCGCCTTGATGAATATTCCTTTGCCGCCTGCCCGTTCAATGCGGGCCAGTGTTTCCAGCGCTCCGGGTTCATCAATATCGAGAAGCACGATTCTGACCCCTTCGCGGGCCAGGCCTTCCGCGATCGCGGTGCAGAGTACGCCTGCTCCACCGGTGATTACGGCGACTTTCCCATTCAATTCATCCAATGTTCTTCACCCCCAGTCCTTGCAGGTGTCGCCCCAGGTGCCGGGCCAGCCTCTCGTAATGCTCCTCTTCCCACTCATCGAGAACAACGCGCAGCTCATCTCCTAACGGACTTTGCAGCACCGAGCCGAAGGCCACGTGTAATACCTGTCGACCATTGTGCTCTTCGACGACACTCCCAAGCTTGTCGTCTGGGATCTCCTCGATTGGAGGGATCAGACCGGGATCGGCTGAAATGTGGTAACTCGCTCGCTCATGCGCAAACCGTGATATCGAGAATTTCACGATCTTGCGGAACAAAACCGGTGCCTTCTCCGCCACCGTCTCCAGAGCGACGAGGTAACTCGTCCCCGCCGTCTTGACATGCCACAGTCGGCCGACTTCCTCCGCCATGAGCGGGTACAGGGTGAACTTATCCGACCCGGAGTGAAGGCTCAGCCGGTACGGCCCGGTTACGCGTGCGATGGACGCATGTACCCGAAGATCGCTCCTAAATCGCTCGAGGTCGCCCCTCCAATCGACACCCTTTTCCATCGCGCCCGCAAAGCGCGGGGCGAGGCTCACGAAGTCAACTCCTCTTTGCTTGAGCTCTTGCGATACAAACAGGTGCTCCAACGGCGTCGTCGGCTCCTCCGTCTCATCTACGGAGACCTCGAAGTCGAATCCATCGGACAAGTGTTCGGCCAGGGCATTGTACATTCGAGATGCGAAGACCACCGCTTCTCCATACTTGACTGCGGCTCGAGCGAGGGCGTCTTCGGTGAAGCGAAGACCCTCAAGACCGGCGATCGAAGGCGGTTGTTCAAGGTACTCCCGTCTCCACACATCGGCGCGGGGAAGCTGCGAGAAGCGTCCGCGTATTTCTTGATCGGAAAGCCCATCGGTGTCGACCACGTGCTCAGACGGATCACAGGTGAAGAAACTGTAACCAAGATGGGCGGCCACAAGTGCATCTTCCACGCGCTTCAGATGGTCGGCGTCGGCTCCGAAGCCGCTCTCGTATCCCTCCTGAAACGCTCCAAATATCGCGCATGTGAGGACGTCGGCAAACCTTCGCTCGGTACGTGCATTCTCTCGTACCGATTGTTGGGCGAGAATCGGAAAGATATTCGTCCCTGCCAGTGACCTGATGTGCCCGGCGGTGGCCGTTCCCAGGCGGTCTCCAAATCCGAAGCTCGGCCTATCGGCAGGGATCCGTTGTGGGGAGAGCCAGGGGAACAGATGCTTGAGGGCGGACGCGGTCTCAGCGGTGAGAGGATGGCAGTACCCGTTTCCAAGCGGTTGCCCGTCGGGGAGGAACGGCGATTCTCCACTTACGTAGAGAAGTTTCTCTCCGTCATCTCTGCGCACAAGGGCGAGCGTTGCGCCACTGTGACGCCGCACGGACGCGGCGTATACCCTTGTCCCGGAAGGAAGTCCTTCAATTACCATCACATCAACCTCTTGAGCTTTGCCGGCGCCTCAGCGAACTCTTCGTCCCGTTTCCCGGCAACCGATTCGAGGACCAAGGCGCCTCGATAGTCGATCTTGTCAAGCGTATCCCAAACCGGGCCGAAATCGATGTGCCCTTCCCCCGGCAGGAGGCGGTTTGAGTCGGCAAGGTGTACGTGAAACAGCCGATCCCCGGCAACGCGGAACGCCTCGCTGATATCCGCCTCTTCGATATTTGCGTGGAAAGTATCGACAAGAAGGCCAAGGTTTTCTGCTCCCACGTGTCCCACTGCAGCAAGCGCGTCATTTACCGTATTCAATAGCTGCGATTCATAGCGGTTGAGGGGCTCGAGCGCAAGCCGGACTTCGGGAGCGTGAGTCGCGCACTCCTGCAGGGATTCGATCAGAACACTGATCTCCCCGGCAGTACCGCGAAGCGATCCCACGATCACCACTGCACCGAAACTCCGAGCGAAGTCCATGTGTGCCATTATCCGGTCGATTGCCCGACGTCGAATTCGGCCGTCTTGGCTGGTCAGGGACAATCCTTCCAAGCCCGCTGCTTGCCCGGTAGTAATGGAAAGGAGGCGGAGGCCCCCGGGCATGAGGGCCTCCCTGATTGTATCTGGATCTACTACTGTCGGATCGGTGATCGCAAGCTCAACGCCATCGTAGCCAGCGGCGCGGACCAGCGTGAGCGACCGCCCCCAATCGGCTGGAGCGTACGGAGAGAACGGAGTTGGATCCTGCAGCGGGACAATCATCCCGAGCGGCCAGTCGCGCATCTAGAATCCCCGCCGCGGCAATGCGTATACCGGCCTCCAGCCCGGAGATCCCGGCTCCTTCAGATATGGTTCCATCTCCTCTCTGGTGCGGGTAGTGATCTCATCCACCGGCGGGAGTTTTCCCGGCGGAAACGCTTGAGCGATCTCGTCTACAACCTGTGTGAGATAGCGAAGGATCGCGGCCGTCGGCCGTTTCGCCTTGTCCGGATGAGCAATCGACGGCTTCCCCACTGCACCGTGCGGCACGGCCGCAAGCTCGATTGCCACCTGCCCCTCTCCCTCAGACCAGCGATGTGGCCTGTTGTATGGATCGACCGACGTGTCGAAGTGCCCGCCGGGCAGATAGCTCTTACCCTCTCCATCGACGGCGTGGTTCATGTCGATCATCCCTTCGGGGAAGAGGAGCAGTCCAAGCGATGTTTCGGCCTCCGCAGAATGAATGAAGTCCGTCTTCCAGCCGGTCCTCTCGCACGGGACAAAGAACTCGCGCACGCACCGATGCCAGTCAAAGATCTGGTAGATGCCCGGCAGCTGATAGCGGTACATGAACTCGTGCAACGCCGATTCCAGCATCCATAATTGCCCGTGGTTGTTGATGATGAGCTGCTTTCTGAACCCATCATTCCACAACCCGAGCATAACGTTGATCATCGTCTCGCGCACAACTTCTTCCGGCATGATCACTGTGCCCGGCATTCCGACATGGTGATAGGGATGCCCACCGTAGTTGAGCGGCGAGAAGACGAGATTTACAGGATTTCCCTTCTTCTCTGTGTAGCGCCGCACTCCTTCTATCAGTTGTGTCACCTGAAACAGGTCGTGCCCGGAGCAAGAGTGATCTCCGTGTCGTTCGGTCGACGCCACCGGAATGATCACGATGTCGTTCTTGCGACGGTTCTCCTCCACCTTGGCTCGCGGGGTGGTCTGGATATATGATCCCGGTTTTCCCAACTCAGGAGGTGAAGGGATTCCGTACTCGGCAAGGATGTTATCGATCTGCCCCTCCGATGCGTCCCAGATTTCCTTCTTCAACCGCCCGACACTGGAGTCCTCAAACACTACTTGCGGAAGCTCGGTCGTAAGCCACTTGGTCATCTTCCCTCCCTATGGCTTGATGATGATCTTCCCGTCTTCTCGAGCGGTTGCCTTCTTCAGAGCATCAAGTGCCCGATCGAGAGGGAAGCGTGACGTGATGATCTTAGAGTTGTCGATCAACCCCGAACCCATCATCCGGATAACCGAAGGGAAGATCGCGTGCCCGGAGTGCCCCTGAGCACCGAACAGTTGCCCGCGGCGAACCTGGAAACTCTCCAGATACATCGGCACTCGCGTCGCCGCTCGGCCGATCTGCGTGATCTTTCCGTTGATTGCCAAGGCCTTTTCCATCTCCGGGATTGTCTTGTCCGGCGCTCCCGCCGCCTCGACCGACATGTCGGCCCCGGCGCCGTGGGTGGCGTCCAGCACCACCTCGGAAGGAACAACTTCGCGTGGATCATAGACCGCATCGGCTCCCACTTTCGTGGCAAGCGCTCTCCGGGTTGGAGATACCTCGAAGGCGATCACTCTTGCCGCACCGGCCGCTTTGGAGAGCTGGATTGCTCCCAATCCGATCGGTCCGGCACCGTAGACCACGACATATGAACCGGGACGGAAGCCGCCGGCGCGCTCGAATATACCGTTGTACGCCACACACGTCGGTTCGGTGGTTGCCGCCACATCCCATGCCGTCTCTTCGTCTGCGTAGCGCTCAAAAATCGCAGCTACATTCCAGCATAGCTTTGCCGGAACAACTATGTACTCGGCCATCGCACCATCGATCGTGAACCCGATTTCTTCAAGATTCGCGCAGTGATTGGGAAAGCCGTCCCGGCAAGCGCGGCAATGGCCGCACCACACCATCTCCTCGACTGTCACCCGATCGCCGACGCTGAACTGCTCCCCTTCGGGACCGGGACCGATCTCTACGATCTCTCCCGAGAATTCGTGTCCGATAATCGCGGGAAACTTCGTAAGCCCGGGATAGAGGATGTAATCATCGGCATCGTGCTCGTAGAAATGTATGTCCGACCCACATATTCCGCATGCATGAAGTTTTAGGAGCACCTCTCCCGGCCCCGGCTTGGGTTGAGGAACATCGCTCAGCTCAAGTCGCGGATGCCGCCAAACGTTGAACCCCTCCACCGCTTTTCCCGTACGCTTTTCGAATTCCGAGACCTGGTAGTTCGACCTTGGCTCCCATTGAGCCGAAAGCACTAGACCCTTCATCGTACCTCCTTTTGCGGTCTGCCATGACCGTTCCCTAACAAATTATAGAGATCTTGGCTCCTTGTTTGCAAACGTTTGAAATTACCGCTCAAGACCTCCATGTCGACACGCACGACTGAGATATCAGCCCAGATGCGGGTCTATCTCGTCCAGGCGGACCGGGCGATGTTCCTCATACGCCCGCTTGGCTGCATATCCAATGACGACGGCCATCTTTCCATCCTGTCCGGATACGGAAGGAGCCGTGCCTGAGCTAATGCATTCGATGAAAGACGCCATTTCGGCGACATAAGAATCCGCGTACCTCTCAAGGAAGAAATGCATGAGGGGAGAGCTGTGATCGCCGGCAACATCAGATAGAACTGTGGTTTCCGGTTTAGGGTTCCGGACAACGACCTTACCTCCCTCACCGAACACCTCGAGTCTCTGGTCGTACCCATACACCGCCTTGCGGGAATTGTCTATCACACCGATCGCACCGCCGGCGAAGCGGAGCATAATCGCAGCCGTGTCCACATCCCCCGCCTCAAGGATCCGCATATCCACAAGCGCTGATCCCGTAGCAAAGACCTCTTCTACCTCCTCTTGCATGATGTAGCGAGCCATGTCGAAGTCGTGAATTGTCATATCCAGGAAGATGCCTCCGGAAACCTTCACATAGCTGATCGGCGGAGGCTCGGGATCGCGGCTGGTAATCCTCAGAACATGAGGCTTTCCGATGGCACCGTGAGATACGCGCTCTTGTGCGTGACGAAAACTGGGGTCGAATCGCCGATTGAAGCCGATCTGAAGAGCAACCCCGGCCTGCTCCACTTCGCGAAGCGCCCGCTCGATTTCAGCGAGATCAAGCGCGATCGGCTTCTCGCAGAAGATGTGCTTGCCAGCTCTGGCAGAATCGATGATCAACGATGCGTGTGTATCGGTGCTTGAACAAATGACAACCGCATCGATACTTGGATCGTCGAAGACTTGAGACGTTTCCTTGAACACTCGACGAACGCCTATCTCCTGCGCGCACTGCTCCGCCGATTCCAGATGCACGTCAGCGACTGCTACTACCTCGCCCCCCGGCACGCGATGCGCTAGGTTCGCGGCGTGTAGGCGGCCGATCCGCCCAGCGCCTATCAAGCCTACCTTGATTCCCGTCATGGTTGCTCCTCCTTCAACGAAAGTGTCACCTGCTTCCGCGCAGTCCGGCAGCCTGCAGCGCGGCAGACGCGCGGAGATACGCGTCCTTGGCAACCTGATTGGGATCCCCGTCCGCATACTTGGGATGGAAGACCTCCACAGATATGGGGCCTCGATAGCCGGTTTTGCCTATGGCGACGAGTAAAGCACCAAGCGGCAGGCCGCCTTCTCCGGGGAGGACGCGATCGGCATCGGTAGGGCCACTGGGATTCTCAGCCGACACCAGCGCATCCGACAGATGGACAAGCCCGATCATCTCGCATGGCAGGGCCGCTATCTCTTCAACGCCGGCCTTGCTCATCGCAAGGTGAAACGTATCGAGAACAAGGGGAATCCCGGCATCCCGCGCCAGCGTAAGCGCCTGCGGCAGTGTTGAGAATGCATGTCCAGAAAAGCCTATCAGCTCGTACAGAAGGGAGACTCCGTACGGACGTGCGCGATCTACCAGTGCAGACAATGTTTCGCCGGCAAGAGCAAGAGCCGGAGTCTGATCGTGCCCGCGCTTGCCGGGTACTGCAATCACTTGAGGGATTCCGACTTGCGCGGCCAGTCGAAACGTCTCCTCGGCCCGCATCAGGAGATCGTCAAGTTCTAGTTCGAACACACCCTCAAGCGCGTTGAGCGGCAACCAATCCATTCCGGATGCTCGCCGTTCGGCTTCGATCTTCGCGCATCCGGGCACGGAGACCGCCTGCGTAAGTGCGGGGATACGCGGCTCGTAGTAGGAGAAACCGGCGGCCGCCGCCGCAAGAATTCCGCTGATAAGGTCTGCCTTCATGATGGTAGCCCCATTCAGCCCAAGCAAATTGCCCATCGGACACCCTCCTTACCGCCCACAAAAGATCCAAAGGCGGACAATCGCCCGCCATTCCGACCACAGACGGCGATCACGACCAAGTGCACGCCGCCGTGCTGCTACGAACGACAAGATGCGGAGCCAACACACAATGCAGCGGGCCGTTATCGCGACCATTGATTGCCGAGAGGAGCCATTCGCCTGCGATCTGTCCCATCTCGACCGCCGGCTGGGCAACGGTCGTGAGCTGGATGCGGGGGAGGGAAGCATATGTGATGTCGTCGTATCCAACTAGGGAGAGATCGTGAGGGACCGTTAAACCCGACTCCTCGGCCGCCTGCAACACCCCCAAAGCGATCACATCGTTTGCAGCGAAGATGGCCGACGGACGATCGGAAAGGGACAGAATCCGTCGACCGGCCCTCCTTCCGGCGGGCTGTGTAAAATCGGTGAAGCACATCCATTCCTCCCTCTCAGCCAGTTCGTGTTCACGAAGAATCGAACGATAGGTGGACATTCGATCCTGGCTGGACTGGATATCGTGCGGCCCGCCAATGAAGCCGATACGTGTGTGCCCGAGTTCAATTAGGTGTTCAAGGGCAAGCCTCGCCCCTTTTCTGTCGTCACCTACCACGTAGGAGGATTCAATGTTCCTGCACAGCCGCGATACGAGAATGAACGGGGTGCTGGTCTGTGCCAGGTCTTCCAGGAGCGGATCATCGATGGTTGCAGACGTGATGATGAGTCCGTCTGCGCGCTTTCTCCTTAGCAATCGGACGTAGCTTGATTCCCGATCTACGTTCCCCGAGGTATTGCACAGCATCACACCGTATCCAAAACGATGTGCCACTTCACCAACCCCTTGGGCGATATCTGAGAAGAATGGATTCGTAATGTCGGCGACGACCAGCCCAATCGCGCCCGATGCCCCCATTACCAGGCCGCGTGCCAACTCATTACGCTCGTAGCCGAGGCGCGCGGCGGCCTCCTTTATCTTCTGCCGCGTCTGATCGTTTATGAGGGAACTGTTACTCAGCGCACGGGAAACAGTCGACGCGGATACCCCTACCTCACGGGCGATGTCTTTTATGGTTACCATGTTTCGTCCTGCAAGACGGCGTTGACAGATGCGGCGTTCCCGGCAAAAGGGCCGATGGATTCCATCTTGAGCGACGTCACCGCTGCGGCGTACCGACCGGCCAGAGACGCGGTCTGTGACAGTCGGCTTGCCGTATAGACGGCAAAGCATGTGTCTCCCCGCCCGGTACGGCCGGTCACCATACGCGGGTGGAATGCCGCGTCGAACAGCTGCCCGTCGGCATACACAAGGACGCCGTTCTTGTGGGTGAGGACGATTTCCTTCGGCCCATAGGAGGCAAGGACTGCGGCAGCCTTGCGCGGGTCGGTCTCTCCCGTAAGGACCTGTGCCTCGGTGTCATCCACTTTTAGGGTATGGACAAGTGGCAACCCCGAATCTTTCTCTTCCCAATCCCTGAATACGACCTCTCCCTCCTCGGCGAACCGGACGAATCCCTGGGCATCCAAGGCAACTTCGCCTCTGTTCGCGATCGTTCTCAGTAACGGCAATTCGACTTCACCAGCCAGGATAGGCACAACAAAGAAGATTCTTGCCTCTACGTCGGGGATGTCAGCTTCTCGGAATGCGCCGGCAAAACCGAGTGGAGCACACGTCCTCTTGTCCCGATCCGCCGTGAAGTACGTGTTGACCATCCCCGAGGTTTGATCCGAGCCGTTGGCGAAAACGGTTATTCCCGCCTCTTTCAGTTCATCGAGTAGGGGAAAATCCTCACGCCGAAGCCTTGTTACCACACCGATCTTGTACCCAAGGCGTGCGAGCGCCATCGATCCATAGTAAACGGCTCCTCCCGAAGCGACGCGTGATGTGTCTCGAAATACTATTCTGTCCTTGGCAAAGTGGCCAATCATGATTGCATCAAACTTCTCGACCGTCACGATACGACCTCACGCCTCTGGATTCTGGCCGTGAATTGCGCCAGGAATTGAGCCAGATCATCCACCACTAGATCGGCTTGGCGCTGCAGCTCTTCAGGGGAGCCGGCCATCGCGACCCCCATCCCCGCTTCTTGGATCATCTCCAGATCGTTCAAGTTGTCGCCGAATGCAACCATTTCGTCGAGGGGAACGGCAAGTATCTCGGACAGCTTGAGCAGTGCGTGTCCCTTTGATACGGACGGCGCCAGTATCTCGAGGAAGTTTCGTTCGGAGAGAACACATTCCGGATGTGGATGCTCTTGTTGATATGAAGCGCGAAACGAGATGAGCACTTCTCGCTCTCCTATGATGAGGAGCTTCATGGGATCCTTGTGTACTCCGTCGAGATAGTCTGCCAGATCACCAACTTCTCTGGCCGGAATGCCATCCTTAGCTATGAAGGCCTCGATTTCGGGCGTAACCTTGTTTGCATAGAAGAAGCCGTCATCAGGGTCCAAGTAGAGTTGTGGATATACGGGGAAGCTTCTGGCCAGGACCAAGGCGGCGCGTGCGGCGTTGCGATCCAGTCGCTCTTCGCAAATGATCTTGCCCGTGGGGCTGCTGATTAGCGCCCCATTGTACAGGATTGCCGGCACCTGCAGATTCAGTTCTCGAATAAACGGGGACGCCGCGACGAAGGTCCTTCCGGTAGCAAGCGTAATCTCGATACCGGTATCCCGCAGCAACAGGAGAGAATCACGAATCGATGCCGGGAGGCGATGGCCCGTATCGAGCAATGTCCCGTCCAGATCGAATACCAGAAGTCGCGCTCTTTCCATGATCGATCAGTCTTCTTTCTTCAGCAAACGGAGGCTGCGGCGGTGCAGGCGAAGGCCGACATGCGCGCCGATCGATAGAAGACCACGCTCCTGCGGATTTGCAACCTGTACCTCCAATCTCTCTCCACCCGATAGGGACAATGCATATAGCACAACAGATCCCGTGTAGTGCGAGAACAACACTTCCGCATCGACGTCCCCTGCCTCGACATCGACCAAGTCTACGGCCTCGGGGCGGATCAGGAGGGCGACTTCATCATCGACTTCAACAGAAAGCCCGATCTGCTCGACAAATATCTCCGTCCCGGCGGCTGCAACTTTTGTCGTATTCCCGGCCACAGATACCACCTTTGCCGTGAGGAAGTTGGCCTCTCCGATGAAGCTCGCAACAAAGCGGTTTGCGGGTTGGGAATAGATTTCCTCAGCTGATCCCAATTGCTGCAGTCGTCCGTCCTGCATCACGGCCACCCAGTCAGAGATGCTCATTGCTTCGGCCTGATCGTGTGTGACGTACACGCTCGTAATACCCAGTTCCTGCTGAAGGCTGCGGATTTGCTCGCGCGTCCCTTTTCGCAGCTTTGCATCTAGATTTGACAACGGTTCGTCGAATAGGAGTACGTGTGGTTCGGTGATGATCGCCCGGCAAAGGGCGACTCGTTGCTGCTGGCCGCCCGATAGCTTCGCAACCGACCTTGAGTCCAGGCCGACAAGGCCCACGAGGTTTAGTACCTCTTGAACCTGCAACTTGATCTTCTTCTTGTGAACATGCTTGACACGCAGTCCATAGGCGACGTTCTCCATGACTGTCATGTGAGGGAAGAGCCCGTAGGACTGGAAGACCATCGATGTTAGTCGGTTCTGTGGGGGGATGTCGTTTACTCGTCGCCCGTCGATATAGACGTTTCCGGAAGTGGCGCTCTCGAATCCGGCCAGGATGCGCAAAGATGTCGTCTTTCCACAACCGGATGGGCCAAGCAGAGTGACAAGCTCGCCGCGGTTTACGGAGAGGGAGAAGTCATCGACAGCGCGAACCTCTCTCTTGGTCCCCTCCGAGAAGATCTTGACGAGGTTCTCAAACTGGACAACGACATCACTCATGCCGTTCACTCTCCTCTCATTGGGGTAAGGCCCCCCTTGAATAGCTTCCCAACGACAAAACGCATCAAGACGATGGCAGTCAGTACTATGGCAATGATCACGTATCCATAGGCCGCTGCGGCAGCCAGATTGGCTTGATCGACCTCATACAGCAGCGCGACCGTCAGAAGCTGAACGCCTGCGGAAACGACGAAAATGACAGCGCTGATTGCCGTCATGCAACGGACAAACATATAGACCATTCCCGATAAAAACGCCGGCGCAACCAGCGGCAACGTGACACGTATGAACGTGCGAAAGAATCCCGCGCCGAGGCTGCTGGACGCCTCTTCAATGGCCGGATCGATTTGCTGCAGTTGGGCGATTCCGTCACGTATACCAACAGGCATCCTTCGGAAGATGAAGACAAGCATGATGATAAACACCGTTCCCGTCAGCTGAAAAGGCGGTGTGTTGAACGCCAAGATATACGCGATTCCAACAACCACGCCCGGAACGGCGAAGTTGAGCATGGAAACGAATTCCATTGCGCCTCTTCCGACGAACCGCTTGCGCACGACAAGATACGCAATGAGAATCGAAAGAAGTCCACCAACAGGTGTGGCAACAAGCGCGATCCTCAACGTGTCCCAAACGTATTGCCCGCCGACCTTGAACACGTAGATGTAGTTTGCGAGAGTGAGAGTGTGATCATATCCCCACAGCTTGGTGAATGATCCCACGAGGACAACTCCGTAAACCAGCAGGATTACACCCCCAAACAACAGCATTGCGATGAAGATGGGAATCTTGACCCTCTTTTCGGTTGACTTCAATCCGATTCCGGAAGGTTTGCCGGTAACAGTAACGTATGATCGGCGCGCGATGTAGTACTTCTGCACCACGAAGATCATGAGCGTCGGAAGCAACATGAAGATCGCCAGAGTAGAGCCGAGCGGGAGGTTATAGCGTCCGGTAACGGCATGATAAGCAGCTACAGTCAGTACTCGGAAACGGCCTTGAATTACAACCGGGTTTCCGAAGTCCTCCAAAGATCGTATGAACACAAGCAATGCGGCGCTGGCAATTCCTGGGATCGCCAATGGAAGTGTCACCGTCAGAAAGGTTCGGAGCTTGGATGCGCCCATATCAAGCGCCGCCTCCTCGATGGAGGGATCGATCTTTGACAACACGCCCTCAAGAATCATGAATGCGATAGGGAAGTAGGCCAATGTCTCGGTAAGGACAAGGCCGGGAAGACCGTAGATATCCCAATTCAGGTTCAGAGCGTCCGTGATTACGCCGTGGTTGCCCAATAGTAAGATTGCGGAAAGCGCGATAAGGAACGGTGGTGACACGATTGGCATCATGGCAACCAGACGAAACAGAGGCTTACCGGGAATATCCGTGCGAGCAATGCCGTATGCGAAGACAAATGCAACCGTAGTGCCGCAAACCGAGACCAGGGCTCCCACGATAAGGCTGTTGATCAATGGACGCCAGTAGTACACCTTCTGAAAGAATTCCAGGAAATACCTTGGTTCGAACGACCCGTTGGCCCAGAGGCTGTACTGTATGACTTTCACCAAAGGGAAAATAATAAAGATAGCAAGCAATGCAAAAACGATTGCGACGATGCTCAGCAATACGGGATCACGTCTCAGCCGCCTGAACTCCCCGCGAAGCTCCCTCCGGTATACATCGAGCTTCATGCCAGCTCCTGTTTGGAATGAGAGAAAAAAGGCGGCGGGGAAAACGGAGTCTCCCCGCCAACGGAACTAGTACTCGCCTGTAACCTCGCTCCACTTGTCAAGCATGGCGTCTTTATTATCGCCATACCAAACGAGGTCGATCGGAAGGACGTTAACATCGGTTGCCTTGACGCTTCCGGCAGCCAGATTCGCTTCCGGATTCAGAGGAAGGCGATAGAACTGTTCGTACAGGTCCTGCGCCTCCTTCGTCATTGCCCAATCATAGAAGACCTTGGCCAATTCGAGCTGGGGTCCGCCTTTGATCAAGGCCATTCCACCGATCTCATAGCTTGTCCCTTCTTCGGGGAACGTCATGACGACCGGATATCCCGGAGCGACCGCCTTCTTCAAGATGTCGTGTGAGAAGACGATGCCTACGCCGAACTCGCCTTGCCCGACCATCGTTGCAGCAGCGCTGCCGGACGAGTTGTACTGGCCGACCTGTGCGCTGAATGCAGCCACGTACGCCTCATCTTCCGCGTCGAAACCCGGATCCGGAGAGCCGATTGCCGTCAGCATCCCTGCGAGCGTCGTGTAGGCCGTACCGGATGCAAACGCGTAGGCGATAGTGATCTCGCCTTTGAATTCGGGTTTCAGAAGATCTTGCCACGAAGTCGGGGCATCGACTCCGGCTGATGCCAGGAAGTCCGTGTTTGAAACAAACCCTATGTAACCGACATAGAGGCCGATCCACATGCCGGCGGGATCCTTGAATTGCGGTGCAATGTACTGCCAAGCGAGAGATTCTTTATAGGGTTCGAGAAGACCTGCCTTGGCGGCAGCAATATGAGAAGTGTTGGATCCCCCGAACCAGAGACTCGCTTGTGGATTCGCCGCCTCGGCTTGTAGGCGTGTATAGACCTCGCCCGACGACAGACGCACCCATTCTACATCTATGTTCGGATGGCTTGCTTCGAATGCCTCGATGTAGACTTGCGCCTGATCGGCGTCAAATGCGGTGTAAATTGTGAGGGTGTCCTTCGCTGCCCCCACCAGAGCCAGGCCAAGAAGCAGCACACCCACCAATACAAATACCATTCTTGTTTTCTTCATCTGTTGCGCCTCCTTGTAGCTATTGCTTCGCTTCCCTACGATCTGTTTGTGGACCATCACCTCCCGTTGCGAACGTTTGCAAAGACGCAAGCAGTATAGCAGATTTTCTCAAGAAAGAGAACTGATTGCCCCGTATCTACTCTGGCAGGCAGCAAGTTTCCTTTACGTGCCATACAAGTCGGTGAGAGACACAGAGTATCCCTAGTGCGCATGACAGCCGCCGCAACACGGACATGGCTTCGCCTTACGCAATTGCCAGCGTCAACGGGGTATACGCTTTGCGAATGCGTCATCCAAAACGACGATTGAAGGTGCTTTCCTTTCCGGCGATAGCGGATCAGCACCTCGATTAGTGTGAATGGCGATCCGGAGGTAACCAGCTTCAGAAACTGCTAGTCGAGGCTTCCTTCATTCGAAGAAGCCTCTGTCTCAGTTTCGGCAAACTGCAACGTATGCAACGCTGCGTAAAGACCGCCGAGAGAGAGGAGTTCGGCGTGCGTCCCTTCTTCCACCAATTTCCCCTTGTGCAGCACGATGATCTTGTCCGCCTCGCGAATTGTCGACAATCTGTGCGCAATAACGATCGAAGTTCGTCCTTCCATGATCTTGCCCAATGAGCCTTGAATCAGGCTCTCAGTGTGAGAGTCGATGCTCGCTGTCGCTTCGTCCAAAACGAGGATGCGCGGCTTGAACGCCACCGCTCGCGCAAACGACAGCAGCTGACGTTCACCGACTGACAGCGTCGCTCCGCGTTCCTTCACCTCTGTGCGATAGCCGTCCGGAAGATCTTCGACAAAATCAGCGCTTACAAACCTCGCCGCTTCGATCGCTTCATCCTCGGGTATGTCGGAGCGAAGGCGGATGTTGTCCATGACGTCGCCGGCAAACAGGAACACGTCCTGCAGGACTACGGCCATGGCAGATCGCAGGAAAGAGACGTCGAGCCGGTCGATTGGGACGCCGTCGACGAGGATCTGCCCTTTCTGAATCGGGTACATCCGCAGCAGAAGGCGGATGATCGTCGTTTTGCCCGAGCCGGTAGGGCCGACAATGGCGATCCTCTCCCCAGGCTCCGCCAAGAATGACACGCCCTTCAACACCCACTCGTCCTCATTGTACGAGAACCAGACGTCGCGGAACTCGATCCGCCCCGTGAGATTTTCGATTGTTCGTCCCCCGCCGCGGTCTTCTTCCTCTTCGTCGAGAAGAATGAATATCCGTTCCGATGCGGCCATCGCTCCTTGGAGGACGTTGTACCCTTCCGATAGCTCAAGAACCGGGTCGAACAACATACGCACGTACTGGATAAACGCGGTCAGCGCCCCCAACGAAAGCGCGCCCGCCAACACGTTTATCCCGCCGTACCAGATGACGAGAGCAATAGCGAACGAACTCAAGAAACTCATCATCGGGCGGAAGACCGCGAAGACCAATAGTTGACGCATGCTCGCCGTGTACTTGTCAAGATTGATCCCGGAAAAGCGCTCATTTGCCTTATGTTCCTGCACGAATGTCTGGATGATCTGCATTCCGGAGATCGATTCCTGCAAGTACGCGTTCAGCCTGGCGATTTGACGGCGTACCTCGCGATAGGCGCTGCGAACGCGACTGCGGAACTGGAACGCGGCGAAGACAATGACCGGGAAGAGCGCGAGAATGACCAGCGCCAGCCGCCATTCCATCTGAAACATGATCACCATGACGCCCACGATTAAGAATCCGTCGCGGAACAGGTTGACGAGCATCGACGTGAACATCTCGTTGATCGCGGCGACATCGTTTGTAACGCGCGTCACAAGCCTCCCGACCGGAGCGCGATCAAAGTAGGACGCCGGCAACCGCAGGATGTGAGAAAAGATTTCCTGCCGCATATCGTACATCACTTTCTGGCCGGTGTACTGCAACATGTACACTTGCAGACCGCCAAACAAGAAACGCGTAATCAGAGCGAGCACGAATAGCCCGGTAAGCTGTAATATGCCGGCGATCGCCGATCCTCGAAGCTTGGTGATGTCGTGCGGAGACAGATGACGAAGAGAGTCTTGATCGGCGTAGTATCCGCGGGCTACCGACGTGAACACATCCGGATGCGCCACAGCGATTGCGGAGCCAGGATCGTCCTTGGCCACAAACATGTATCGGGTCGAAGAGAGAACACCGGCTGCTTCCCATTCTCGTAATGTCGCTTCGTCGACTGACTTCAGATCGACGAGGTAGCGGCCGTCACCAATAGAAAGAGGGGCTCCCTCTGTGGGAGCCTGTGCGAGCGAGACGATCCCCAGCGGAAGCGTCATGTAGTTGTCGATCGCCAGTTTGGTCAGATAAGGAATGCCGATTTGGATGCCGGTAATCGTAAGCACAAGCAGAACGCAGATGAGAAACATCCTCTTATGAGGAACGAGGAAGCGCAACAGCCGGCGCATGAGCCTGCTATCGAACGCTTTGCCCATAATCTCGTCATCGTGAATGTCGTGATTCATGATGCGTTCATCCGCCTTTCCGCCTGCTGCAGCTTCCAGATTCGCTGGTATATTCCGTCTATGGAGATGAGTTCGCTGTGCGTCCCTTCCTCCGCCACCCGTCCGTGGTCGAGGACGAGAATGTGGTCTGCATGCATCACGGCCGAGATTCGATGAGCAATGATCATGCATGTCCTGCCGGAGAAGAATGTGCGCAGGTTGCCGAGAACCAGTTCCTCCTTCTCGGCATCGACCGCGGACAATGGATCATCGAAGATGAGAATCCGCGGCTCTAGAAGTAAGGCGCGCGCGATCGCCACCCGTTGCTTCTGTCCCCCGGATAGAGATACTCCGCGTTCTCCGACCATGGTGTCATAACGCCTGGGAAACTCGCATATCTCGTCATGAATTCCGGCGAGTTCCGCCGCGTGCTCGACTTCTTTCGGCGTTGCGTCAGGTCGGCCGAATGCAATGTTGTCGTGGATACTCGCCGAGAACAGGAACGGATCTTGGGGAACATACCCGATTGTCTCCCGCAGCGTGGCCAAAGACAGATCACGCACATCTGTTCCACCGAGGCGCACACTTCCGGGCGGTGGGTCGAAGACGCGCGGGATCAATCTCGCCAGTGTGCTCTTTCCCGAGCCGGTGAGACCCACCACGCCCACCGTCATCCCCTCTTCAACCGTCAGGTTCACCCCACCCAACGCAGGAATCATCCCATCACCATCCCGTTCCGGATAGAAGAACGAGAGGTCCTCAATGTCGATGCGCGTACCGGTCATCTGCTGCGGAGAAGGCGGATCGATGATCGTTGCGGGAACGTCGAGCAAGCGATTGATCCTCTCAAGCGATGCCTTCCCGCGTTGGAGCACATTCACCGCCCAACCAAGCGAGATCATCGGCCAGATGAGCATCGACAGATACTGACTGAATGCAACGAAACTCCCGAGCGACAAGGATCCGAAGATTACCCGGCTTCCACCGACCCACAGCACGATGGCGAGCGATGCCCCACTCAAGAGCTCGATAAGCGGATTGAATAACCCCCACACGCGGACAAGGGCCATGTTCTTATCGACCAGGCGTTGGTTCACGCGGGCAAAGTCGTCCTCCGTACCCTTCTCCTGCACAAATGACTTGACGACGCGTATTCCGGCGACATTCTCTCGCACCTTCTCCATCACCAGGGAGAATGTCGCCTGTACGCTCTCGAATCGCTTATGGATTATCTTGCCGAATCTGAGCATGAACAGAGTGAGAATGGGGAGAGGGATTATGGTGTACATGGTAAGGCGAGGATCGATTGCCAGCATGATCCCCAATGAGACTGGAATCATCAGCATCGGGTCGGCGATGGTCAGCACACCGAATCCGCAGGCGCGGCTGACCGCATCGATGTCATTCGTCGCGTGCGCCATCAGATCCCCGGTCTTGTATTCGGTATAGAAGGTAGCCGGCATGGTCAGGAAATGCTCGTATAGCTGTGCACGCAAGTCTCGTTCTATCCGGCGTGCCGTGCCGATGAAAAAATACCGCCACAGAAACCGGAAGACCATCATGATAAGGGCAAGGGCGGCGATGTATGCCGCGTAGATGAGAAGGCCTCCCTCCCCTTGAGCAAGGCGGTCAATCACCTCACGGATGACCAACGGGACCAGGATTCCTGCTCCATCAACAATCAACAGGGAGACGAATCCAGCCAGCAGCCTCGCGCGATATCGCCACAACCAGATACTCAACCGATCCATGAGAGAAAGATCGTATCCAAAAAGGAAAACTACGCAACCGGCGAAACGAGCTCGCACACAATACAAGGACCATTCTCTCTTTGTCGCCAAGTGCAGGATCGGTATAATCGTCCAATACCGTGCACATCTAAGGAGGAGCATATGGTTCATGCTCGCCGATCTGCGATCTTCTGTCTGGTCATCGTGTTTCTCGGTGTCTTTATCTCCTACGGCGACTCGCTTCCAAAACTGCGTGTGAGTCTCCCCCCGGTCATGGGTGCTCTGCCGATTGCATTCGCTAGCGGATGGAATCTGTTTCAACAAAACGGGATCGATGTTGACGTGATCGGCCTAAGTGACAATCAGGCGCGCGCACTCGCACTCATGGCCGGCAACATCGACGGCATGGTTTGTGACGTAACCACAGCACTCCTCCTCATTGCAAGCGGAACCGACATCGTGATAACCAGCACGGCATACAAACCGGAGCAAACGGGAAGCCTTGCCCTTCTCTCTCAAAGCTACTTCAACATCAATTCAATCGATGCTCTGCTTGCGAGAACTGATTCCGGGAGCACGCTCAAGTCAATCGCCATCACAGAGATGAGTGACATTGAGTACGAGATCGACGCCTTGCTCACCAAGTTGGGATATACGGTGAAACCTGACAAGGACTATTCCTACTGGCACGATATGCTGCAACTCGCAACGTTCCTGTCTTTAGGCTCAGTTTACGCCGCCGTCCTCCCCGAGCCGTATATCACCTACATCAGCAACTATCCCCCGGTGAAGCCCGGAACCAGACTGATTCATCTCTCCGACTTTGATGGCATCGACCTCTTGCCGAGTGTGGTCGTTTTCCGCAGGAGCATTGTCGAGAAATCACCGGATGTGATCGCGAGGTTCTACGATACTTACCGCCAGGCGATAGAAAAGATTGACAACACAAGCCGCGAAGAACTAATCGATACCGGAATCGACGAGGCACTGGCTTTGTTCTTCCCCGGATTGGGAACAGATGCCATTCCCGAAGGAGTAGTAGACAGCTTCGTGATTCCCCACTTCTCGCATCCGGCAATGCTCAGCAAACAGCAGTATGAGGATGTCGTTGCGTGGGCGAACGCGAAGCACTACACGTGGAAACATCCCGCCTATGAGGATGTCACCACCGACCAGTTCCTAAAATGATCGACCTACAAGCTGTAACGATTGAATACGGCGACGGACAGCAAGCCGTTCGTGCCGTGGACAATATCACGTTCAAGCTGGAGCAGGGAAGAAGCCTCGCGCTCATTGGCCCGTCGGGCTGCGGCAAGACATCCATCCTGTTTGCCCTGGCCGGCCTTCTCCATCCCTATTCCGGCACAATCACGATCGGCGGCGACCGGATCACCGGTCCTCGCCGCGACGTGGCGTTGATTCTGCAGAACGCGGGGCTTCTTCCGTGGAAGACGGTGTGGCAAAACGCAAATCTCTCACTCCTTCTGAACGGAGACTACCCGGAGCGAAACGCCCTGCAAGTGCTGACACATCTTGGCTTGGAAAGCGTCAAATCGCGTTTTCCGTCAGAGCTTTCAGAAGGGATGAAGCGACGTGTTGGGATCGCCCGTGCCCTATCTACCGCCCCTTCAGTCCTTCTCATGGATGAGCCACTCGCATCCCTCGACACGCTCACCCGCGAGAAGATACAGGACCTGTTTCTCACTTTGTGGCACGAGCGAGGATTCTCGCTTGTTCTTGTGACGCACAACATCGAAGAAGCAGCCTTTCTCGGGCAAGAGATCATCGTTCTCAGCGAACGACCGGCACAGATCAAGACAATCGTAGACAACCCCGAAATGGGGCAGCTCGACTATCGCGACAGCGCAGCCTTCCAAGCTATAATGACCAGACTCCGGGAGGCGCTCGAGGGATGAAACGTGTGTTGACCTATGTATTCAGTGTTGCGCTTCTCTTCTTCCTTTGGGAGATGGCGAGCATCGCTGTGAATGCGATCAATCACGCTTCACTCCTTCCCGGACCGTTCGATGCACTCTCACAGGTGATAAAGAACGCAGCCGAGCTGCAACGGAACTTCATGGCAAGCGCCTGGCGACTTATCCTCGCGATGCTTATCGCTCTTGCCACCGCCACTCCCATCGGCCTTGTGCTTGGTCGGGAGGCAAAGCTGGATCGTTTCTTCGCTCCCATCATCTACATCACCTACCCGATCCCGCAGGTCGCCCTGATTCTCTTTCTGTTCGTTGTTTTCGGGACGGGGAGCGGAACCAAAGTGGCGATGGTGGCGTTTGTTCTCTTCTTTCAGATTCTGGTCTCAGCGCGCGGGGCGGCCAAAAACATCGACGACGAACATGTGACGAGCGTTCTCTCCGCGGGAGCAAGCCGCCTACAGGTCTACTATCATGTCGTTCTTCCAGCGAGCCTGCCTGAGATCCTGACAAGCGTGCGCGTGAGCATCGGCCTGGGAATAGCCTTTCTTTACATCGCGGAGACGCACGCTGCGCTCGGAACCGGACTCGGCGTCTTCATCAACAAGCACATGCTGTTCAGCAGAGATCGTGCATTTGCCGGGATAGTGGCGATGGCCATCCTCGGCCTTATCCTTTACATCGTTATCGACATCATCGAACGGATGCTATGCCGCTGGCGATACGTCAAACGGCGGCCGTAATGACAAGGCCTGCAGCGGGAGGCGGATGAAGCTTCAGAAGATCTACATCGTTGCCAACACCGAGAAGGAAGGGGCACTTCGCACCCTTGCCGTTCTCAAGGCATGGGCGCAGCTCAAAGGGATCGAGACGATTCCGGTCGATCGCGACCGGCCTTATTTTGCCGAGATGGAAGGAACGCTCGTCGTCGCCCTGGGAGGCGACGGGACGGTCCTGCGTGCATCGTCTATCTTCTCCAATTCGGCGATACCTATCTTGGGTGCAAACCTGGGGAGTTTGGGGTTCCTGACGCAGGTGAAGGCACCGGAGCTTACTTCCGCGCTCGAAGGCATGCTGCGCGATTCGTTCGCGATAGAAGAGAGGATGCGCCTCTCCTACACCGTCGGTCACGAAACCGGGACTGTATTGAACGATATCGTCATCACCGGAACACCAACGGCCCGTTTCTGTGAGCTCGAACTTATGTGGAGCGAAGGGGGTGTGGCAAGCTATCCCGGGGACGGCTTAATACTGTCCACAGCGACCGGCTCGACGGCGTATAACCTCTCCGCCGGCGGCCCGGTGATTGTTCCCCCGGCCGCATGCATTCTCGCCAGTCCGCTCGCTACGCATAAGTTGGGGTTGCTCCCAGTGATATTTCCAGCCGAGGAGGTCCTCCTTGTACGGGCGCACACCCAAGCGAGCATGCTCGCCGACGGCGACATCGTCACTGAACTCTCGGCAGGAGACGAAGTCACAGTCAAGCGAGCCGTCTCTCCTACCCGCCTCGTGCGCATGGCAGGTGCTCCATCATTCTTCCGCGTGCTGCAAGAGAAGCTCAACTGGGGAGACGAAATCAAGCGCGAGGGCAAGCGCGGATAGGCTCCAGCGATAACATCCGCCGCGACAGGCATCCTCTCATGAGCCATCGCAAACACGGCGGGCAAGGGTAGACTACTCAACTGTCCAGCTCGTCGATCATCCCTTTGAGAACGTCGAACCCTCCCTGCCAGAACGCGGGCGAGGTGATGTCGATTTCGGCTTCCGCAAGGATCGATTGTGGGCTCTTCGAGCCGCCGTGCGAGAGGATATTAAGAAACTTGGGTACGAACGCGTCGCCCTCTTCCTTGTATCGCTTGTAGAGCGCGAGCACGAGCAGTTGACCGAAGCTGTATGCATAGCAGTAGAAAGGCGTATTGTATATGTGCGGAATGGATAGCCACTCCCAGCGGAACTCGTCTGTCACTTCTACAGCGTCTCCGAATTGCTCGCGCAGGTTCGACAAGTAGCGGTCGGCAAGTGCATCGATCGTCGCACCTGCGGCCACGAGCGCATGCGCCTCACGTTCAAACAGCACAAAATATGCTTGCCGGGTCACCGTGGCATAAGCACTATCCACGAATCTCGCCAAGATATCACGCCGTGCATCTTCATCGGATTCGGTTTTGAGCTGATACTCAAGCAGGAGAATTTCAGAGAAGACTGATGCCGTCTCGGCAAGTGGAAGAGATGAGTGGAAAGTGAGCGGCGAGTGAGCGGCGGACATGAGAGAGTGCACCGCGTGTCCGAGCTCGTGCGCAAGTGTGAACACGTCGTCGCTCTTGTCGTTGTAACTTGTGAGAATCCATGGCGTGAGTCCGGGCAGGACTCCGTAGCAGAATGCACCATCGCACTTGCCCGTTCGCACCTCCGCGTCAAGGTGCCCCTCGTCGAGAACGCGTTTGGCGTGCGTTGCCAAAACAGGAGAGAAAGCGCTCAGACTGGAGAATATGGTTTGCGCCGCTTCGTCGAACGGATACTCTTTGTCTGCAGAGCGCAACGGGGCATAAATGTCGTACCTTCTCAAGCGATTGATTCCCAGCCAAGCGGCTTTCATCCGGAAGTAGCGCTGGAACAGAGACGTGTTGTCACGACAGACATCGAGCAGGGTGTCCACTACCTCATCCGGGATGTCGTTTCTGAGGTTGCGCATTGAAATAGGGGTGGAGAATCCGCGCAGGTCGACTTCTTCGTCGGCCCAGTTGCGAGCAATATGCTGATAGATCTGCCCGAGCACGGTATTGTGTTCTCCGTAAACGCGGTACAGCTCCTTGTACGCCTGTTCCCGCAATTCGGGCCTCGGATCGTGCGCGTAGGTCGTCAACTCGGAACGGGTCAATGAGTTCTTCTTGCCGTCGATCTTCAGTTCGTAATGAAACTCGCTCGTGATCATGTCATACAGCGTGACAAGTGCCTCCACGCCGTTCAGGTCCTTGAGGTTAATCACCTTTTCCACAGTCTCGGACAAGGTGTAGGGCTTGAAACTACGCAACGAATGCAGGTAGTAGGCGAGATCTCCGCTTGCTGCTATCAGCCGGGTTGCCGCCTCATCGTCCAATTCCTTCCACCACAGCTCGAAGAACAGGGCGCGGTTCCGCGCATCGGCGATCGTCCTTTCCATTCTTCCGCGAAACGAGAGCGCATCCTGATTGTGTGTGTCCTCGGAGAACCAGAGCGCGGCATAACCGCCAAGCCGGCGTGAGAGCGAGCCTATCTCTTCCATCATCCTCAATACCCTCGAGAAGTCCGACTCGGACATTGCGCTATCTAGGAGGTTGCGACTTCCTTCCAGGTCTGCCAACGCTGCTTCCATACGGCTGAGATGTTCAGTGACTTCGTGACCATCCGGCGATGGCATCAGGTCGGCCAGTGACCAGCGCCCCTTCTCATATCCGCGTTCGCTCATACTCATACTCCTTGCTATGCCCTCCGACCTATTCCGCTAGGCGGACTCTCCAACGGATCCGGCAAGGCCGATCTCGTCCGCCACATCACGCATTCCCATAATGACATCAGAGAACAGGTCCGTAAGCTCCATTCCGAGCATCTGCGCCCCTTTCTCTATGATTTCGCGGTTTGCCCCGGCAGCGAAACTGCGGTCCTTCCATTTCTTGGCGACCGATTTCGGCTTCATGTCGAGCACGCTCTTTGAGGGTCGGACGAGCGCGACAGCAGTCACCAACCCGGTCAGTTCATCGATCGCGTAGAGGACCTTCTCCATTTCGTGTTGTGGTTCGACATCGGTGACGATACCCCAACCGTGCGAGACAACTGCGCGGATATACTCCTCCGGCCAGCCCCGATTTTCCAAGATTTCTTGCGATTTCTGGCAATGACTCTCCGGATAGCGCTCATAGTCGAGATCGTGCACAAGACCGATGACCCCCCATTTCTCTTCATCCTCTCCCCTCTTCCTCGCCATGTAGCGCATGACGCCTTCCACGGCAAGTGCGTGTTTGATCAGGCTTTCGCTCTTGTTGAACTCTTTCAGAAGCACCATCGCTTGTTCACGGTTCGGTGTGTTTTCCGCCATGCTTCCTCCCTTGATCTGTAGTCTTACCGGCCATGTGACTGTATTCCGAACCTTGTTTCTTGTCCAGGAGAAGAACGAGCCTGATGAAGCGTGATTTTCCATTCATGCCCCGTTATAGTAGCAAGCAGCATCCCACAGAAGAGGTACTGTATGGAGCTTCATGTCGGGGTCTTCCTGTCCCTGTTTTTTGCTGCCATCGGGATCGGAGGGCTCTCGAGTATTCTGGGAG
>Ga0307425_1000504_pt1 | contig 24541 bp, 25 predicted proteins | sample SalMarWE160330MG_FD_202152 | JGI IMG/M metagenome (GOLD analysis project Ga0307425, IMG submission 202152) | Salt marsh sediment microbial communities from the Plum Island Ecosystem LTER, Massachusetts, United States - WE1603-30 | ecosystem: Environmental > Aquatic > Marine > Intertidal zone >...
TATGATCTCCTGCTTTTACAAGGCTCATCAAAGCGTGTGTTGCAGCGAGTCCAGATGCAAACGCAATTCCATATTTTCCTTTTTCGAGGGTTGCAATGTTTTTCTCCAAGGCCTGCCTAGTAAGGTTGTGCGTTCTGCCATATTCGTAACCGGTACTTTTTCCTAGCTCGTGTTGAGCATAAGTTGACGTCTGGTAAATTGGAGTTATTACTGCTCCTGTGGTTGGATCAGGGATTTGTCCTGCGTGAATTGCGTCTGTTGAAAAGCCCATTTTTAATCTTTCAGTTTATTACGAAATATTATACAATAAGAATAATGAACATCGAACAAGGAATGGAGGATTTAGAAGTAATTGATTTTATTTTATTTGCTTTTAATATTCTTCCTAGCAGTCTCAATACTTCTTACAAAGATAGAGATTAGTTCGTTACATTCAGCAATTCCTTTTTCAACATAATCAATCTTTTTTGCCAACGAAACTCTTTTAATAATTTTTAATGCGACCAGAGTTTCTCTTAATTCTTTTAGAAGAATTTTTAATTTATGAACAAAGTCATTTCTTGACTCAGCACTTTGAGCTTCACCATAATGCAAAGCTGGCGATGTTCCTGATCTGACTAATTGTCCTCCGATATGATTACCAGCCCGTGTATTGTTCAGATTTTCTGAAATTTCAATAATTAAAACTGCAAAATCAATTAGTCTTTCTTCAAGATCAAATTTTCTTTTTTGTTTTTCATTCATCATTCGAAATTCCTTGTTCATTATTCTATATTCAAAGGATTGCTTCGCTCGCAATGACAGAATTATTTACTATCTAAGTTAATTAAATCATACCGGGTGATAATATCAGTCACAAGTCCAAAATCACTAACAAGTACAGCAAGATGATCCTTTAAAGTTGCTTTCACTTGCTTTATTTCTGTCTTCGCGTCGAGAACCGGAAAACTTTCTTCCATCACTTCTTTAATCAAGGAATTATAAAGCAGAGGATTTTCCACAAGCTTTGAGAGTAAACGATTTTCTCTTATAGCACCGACCGATTGTTTCCCTTTAAGAACAGGAATCTGAGTATAACCTGTTTTTGCAATTAGCTCGAGAACGTCTTTTACTTTGTCATCCTCTTTTACAGAAACAATCTCTTCAATACCGATAGCCTTTTTCCTATCTGAAATATCTCGTAAAGTTCTTATTTCTGTATCAAGCATTTTGTTTAATCTGAGCCAATCTTCGTTATGCACTTTTGAAAGATACCTTTCACCGGTATCACAAACTATAAATACTATAACATCATCCTTGCTGCATTTTTTAGCAACTTCCAGTGTAACGTGAACGATCGTCCCTGTGCTTCCGCCGCAGAAAATCCCTTCTTCCTTTGTCAATCTCCTTGCAGCAGCGAATGAATCTTTATCACTTATATTTATTATTTCATCTATATACTGAAAATGAACATTTTCTGGCAAACAATCCTGACCAATTCCTTCGACTAAATAAGGAGTGCCTTTTATTATCTCCCCAGTTTCCTTGTAGTGTTTGAATATCGAGCCAAGAGGATCAGCGCCTATAATCTGGACGTTCGGATTTTTTTCTTTCAAAAATTTTCCCGTGCCGCTTATCGTTCCACCTGTGCCGATGCTGGAAACAAAATGTGTAATCTTTCCATCCGTTTGTCGCCAGATTTCCGGTCCGGTTGTCTTGTAATGAATTTCCGGATTGGAAGGATTTGAATACTGATATGCAAAAAAAGAATTCGGTATTTCTTTATGCAATCGCTTTGCGACATTTACGTAATACTCAGGATCTTCCGGTTCCGCAAGATTGGAAACAATAATTACTTCTGCTCCGAGTGCTTTTAAGTAATTTATTTTTTCCGCACTCACTTTTGAAGTGACGACAAAAACACATCTGTACCCTTTAACTGCAGCAGTAATTGCCAAACCAATTCCGGTGTTCCCACTTGTTGCTTCGATAATTGTACCGCCCGGTTTTAATTCTCCTCTTTTTTCAGCATCTGCAATCATATTAAATCCAATACGGTCTTTAACACTTCCGCCCGGATTGGCAGATTCCAGTTTCGCAAATATCTGTGGTTTTAATCCTTTGTTTATCCGGTTAAGCTTTATTAGCGGTGTATTACCTATCTGTTCTATTATGCTGTTTTTATATTCCACTTGGTTTTAAATGCTATATCTTTATAAAAAATTGCCCAATAATAAGGAATTGGTTTAAATGATAAAAGGAGTTTAAGATACCTATTAGTACAATGGATTTTTATTAAGCAAACAAATGAATGCGCAGATAATTTTTGGGAAATCGGATCATCTGGTAAACAATATAATAAGCAGGATGTAATCAACCAATTGGCTGAAGAACCCGAGATAAAATTTACAATCCAAAATTTTAATACCATTGAAATATCGGCTGATTCAATTTTAGCAACTTACGAGATTAAAAAGAAATATTAGGCAGTAATTTGAAAATAGACTCATCCCGCACATCTATCTGGAAAAACATAGATGGAAGATCGCAAATTGTATTTCACCAGGGAATGGAAATGAAAAACTAAATCAAGTCTTATAAATAATAAATAATATTTTATGCCGGACTATAACTACACAACAAAACTCGATATTAAGTTCAAACTCTTTAAACTGATTGACATACCTCAACTGGTAATGGAAACAAAAAATAAATGGTTCAATCAAACTTTGACTGAAGTTAACGGAAGTGTTGTAAGAGTGGGGATTGTCGAAAAAGAATATCACTGGCACAAGCACGAAATTGATGATGAATTCTTTTTTGTTCTTGAAGGAAAACTTTTTGTTGATATTGAGGACAAAACAATTGAGCTGAACCCTGGTCAGGGTGTAACGATATCAAAGAATGTAACACACAGAACAAGAGCAACACAAAAAACTGTAATGCTGATGGTGGAGAATAAAGGAATTATTCCAACAGGTGATTGATTTTTAAACACATAGAAACAGAGCGCACATAGTCCTATGTTTTCTATGTGACTATGTGGTTCAAAAAAAACTAAACCCTCTTAAAAACTCTTCAATGTTCATTCGCTTTTTTCCTTCCTGCTGGATTTCAAGAACCCGAATGGCATATTTGCCGCAACCGATTATTAGTTCGGTTTTTGCTTGATGAATCTGAAACGGTTTGAGATCGTTTCTTTCAACAATCTCTGTTTTATAAATCTTAAGTACTTTGTTATTGTAGACAAAAAATGCTGCCGGATGAGGTGACAATCCTCTTACGAGATTATGAATTTCAGTGGCTGGTTTACTCCAATCAATTTTACAAATTTCTTTGGTAATCTTTGGTGCTGGTGAAGCTAATGAATCATCCTGCTGCATCAGTTCAAAATCCCCGCTTTCGATTAAACCAACAGTTTTTAAAACTAATTCTGCACCAAGTAAACTCATTCTGTCATGTAAACTTTCAAAATTATCTTCTGGAAAAATTTCAACTTTTTCCTGAAGATAAATATTTCCTGTATCGACTTTTTCCGCAAGCTTGAATGTAGTTAGTCCTGTTTCTGTTTCTCCGTTTATCAAAGCCCACTGAATTGGAGCTGCGCCCCGGTATTTTGGAAGAAAAGATCCGTGCAGATTAAATGATCCGAATTTTGGGATGTCGAATACTTCCTTTGGTAAAATTCTGAATGCAACCACCACGAATAAGTCAGGTTCTAATTCATTCATCTGTTCAACAATCTGAGCGTTTCCTTTAAGTTTTTCCGGCTGATAAACAGGTAATTTCTTCTCAACTGCAAATTGCTTAACAGGTGTGTATGTTATCTTTCGACCCCTACCCCGTTCTTTATCGGGCGTTGTTATGACGGCTATTAATTCGTGCTTGCTTTTGTGTATGGAATTCAGAGAGGGGATAGAGAAATCAGGTGTGCCCATAAAAATAATTTTCATGGAGGACCTACTTAATTAACATATAATCTGTAGACGCACTAATCGGATAATCAATATCAAGCTTGCGCTTTTTTATTTTGGCAAGGTGCTTTTTATATTTTTTTTTCATTTCATCGTCAAGGTAATCGATAAACAAAACTCCACGAAGATGGTCAAACTCGTGCTGTATCACCCGTGCAAGTAATGCATCCGCTTCAATTGTTTGCTCTTTCATATTAACATCGAAAAAAGAAATATTTATTCCGTTAGGTCTGATTACTTCCTCACGTAAATCAGGAATGCTTAAACACCCTTCCTCAATAGAAACAGTTTCATCAGATCTCGAAATGATTTTCGGATTTATAAGTGCAAGTGGTTTGTAATCTTCATAACCTTCAACCGGGGAGACATCAACAACAAAAATTTGTTTATTTAAACCAATTTGATTTGCAGCCAGTCCGATTCCGTTTGCATTTCGCATTGTTTCAAACATATTAGCAATTGTTCCAACAATCTGGTCATCGATCTCGGTGACCTTCGCTGCTTTCTTTCTGAGAATTTTATCACCACAGACTGTGATTTGTACTATTGACATTAAGTTATATCCTGTTTTTCATAAAATCATTAAATGGTTTTTACAAAAATACAAAACATCTTCGCGAGTATAAATGCTTAAAAAATACTCAAACAAATTTTTGTTTATAAACCAATTGAAATTAAACGAGAAGCTTTCCGTCTTTCATCAACAATTTTCCATCCATCCAGACTGTCGGTTTTTTCACGACACCATCGAGATGAATTGGAACGTTTACACTTCCTCCCATTGAAACATTATTGCCAAGCGCAATATGAATAGTCCCCATAACTTTTTCGTCTTCCAATAAAACACCACTAAGTTTTGCAGAATCATTTGTGCCGATACCGAACTCTGCGATGTTGCGTGCTTCTTTCCCAACCTTATCCAGCATATTTTTTAATTTCTTTGCTAAAATACCCCCGGAAATTTTTGTTGCGTAACCATCTTTAACTTCAATCTTAATATTAGCATTTTTGATTAATCCCAAACCCGCCATTGAACCATCAACAACAAAAACTCCATTGCTTGTTCCTTCAACAGGAGCTAAAAATGTTTCTCCGGTTGGAAGATTACCGCTTTCACCTTTTGCGTGAAATAATCCTTTGCTCGGAATTATTTTTCTTCCCGATATTTTAAAACTTATATCAGTACCTGCCGGTGCTGTAACTCTGATTGTTTTTCCCTTTTCCAGAATCTTTTGCAGCTTAATCGTGCGTTTTGAGATAGCAGTATAATCTGCATTCATGCCACGAATCATTACTTCTTTAGTAATACCGGGGAATGTTGCAATCCGTACACCCTTTGCTGATGCACTTCTTCTTGCATCTGTGTGGGTTAAAGATTTTGCAGTTGGACAAAAAACAACATTAAATTTTTGCATTAGTTCTGCTATCTCTTTTGGCGGTTCTTCTCCGTTTATTTTTCCTGACTTCATTTCTACCAGAAGGGAAAAGTAACCCATTCGAACGGCGTTTTCGTGCAACGAAAGTCCCATCTCTCTCTTCTGTTCATCCGTGATTACTAGAATTTTTTCGTTTTTCTTTGCACCCATACAATCACGTATAGCAATTTGAGAGGCTGTATCTAGTCTTGTTAATTTTTTCATTTTAATACCTTTTGTTTTTTATAAAAGGGGAAAACCAATATTAAGTTGAATAACTGCAGTAAAACCACCTGAATCAACAAACTTGGATTGTTCAAGTGAAATATTCATTGCCCCGGGATTTCCTCCAAGAAATTTAACCCCCTCATCATTTTTCAAATCATCAATAGATAAATAAGTATAACCAGCTAAGCCTTCAATACTTATATAATCTTTTAATATCGCTACAATTACTCCTGTTCCTATTGAATAACCTATCACCCCCGCATCACTTTCATATTTATTAATAATCGTTGGTGCCCCGGGTGAATCAGTTGTTTCGGTAAGTGTAACATTATTAAAATTCAGAGAACCATCTAAAATTTTCCAGCTCAATACCTTTGTAAGTTCCCATCCAACATCAAAACCCACGGACCAATTTTTTAAATTTAGGTCAAGAGAATAATTATCCTCACTTTGCGTTATTCCCACGCCGCCTTTGTTTTTTTTAGCAAGAGACTGATAATATCCTTTTGCCGTTACAATAATTCCATTTTCAAAGGTTGCACGGAAGAAGTTTAAACCCAGCCTGTACCCTGTTGTATATGAAAATTCTTCAACCGGCTTTGATGTATATTCTAATGAATTGTGGTTTTCAATAAATTGATTTAAACCTGCAGGATTAATTTTTTGATAGGTAAAACCCCCATAGCCTCCGACAAAACCAAGGCATCCAAATCCAAAAGTCTGAGCAACGCTAAATTGAGTTGAGGATAAAAGAAAAAAAAGTAATAGAACGATAAATTTGTTCAGCATAGCATTAAACAGATTATTTATATACTGAATCTAAAAATAATCGCATTTAAATCATATGTTAAATCGAAATCAATATTTCCAGTATGACGAAAAGAATATTAATATTTAAAAAAACTCACGCCTGCATCTTGCTTTTTTCTTTCATACTTAGCTCTAAACCATGCCCGTTAGGTCCGGTCTCAGATTTTCGAAGGAGGAATGCAAAAGTCAGTCCAAGAAATCCAAGTATTGAAAATATCCACATACCAAGGTTGTATCCGGTAGGATTTGCTGCGCTCGCACCTGAAACATCATTTGCAAAACCAATTAAAAGATTGAAACCGAACAAACCGATGTTTTGTATCATCGTCATAAGTCCGTATGCAGTTCCCAGTTTTGCGTTGTCAACAATTAGTGCTACAGATGGCCACATAACTGCAGGAACTAATGAGAATGCAATTCCCATCATTGCCATTGGATAAATGAGGTAAATTGGTATGGCTGCGTCAATATCAAAAAATTTAAAACTTATGTTAATAAAATCGCTATCTGACATTATCGCTGGTCTGCCGAATTTGTAAGCCATCATTAAATAAACTGGAATAATTAAAAGTGAGCCGAACATCATAAGTAAAGATCTTTTACCAATCTTATCTGAAAGCAAACCAAATAACGGTGTAAAAACCATTGCAGCCAGTGTTAAAATGCTTGAAAGATTTCCACCGACTTCTCTGCTTGTTCCATGAGCTTCCTGGAAAAATTTTATGGCAAAGGTCTGGAAAGGAAACATAGCAGAATAAAACGTAACGCAAAGTGCGGTTATATACCAGAAAGATTTCGGAAACCGAAAAACTTCCTTAAAAATAATTTTGTCCTGCGATCCTTCCTTAGGCATTGAGTAATTTTTAGATGAGTACACATCCAAAAAGAAATAAATAACAACACACAAAAATGCAAATACACCAGCGTATACTGTAATCCAAAGAGGAGACTGCCAATAAGCATACATACTTTTTCCCCATGTCGGCGAATTCAATGCGAGGAAAGAACCCAATCTTGCCAATGTCAGGTTTAGTCCAAAAGCAAATGAAAGTTCTTTCCCTTTAAACCATCTTGCGATAATAGTGGTTACTGCAACTATCATTGATTCAGCACCAAGACCGAAAATTAACCTTCCCGATGACATCACCCAGATATTGCCTGTCACTGCTGTAATCAATGCACCCAGCATAATAAAAGCGGTGAAGATAATCACAGACGTCCTGGTTCCTATCTTGTCGATGATTAAACCACCAACCAAAACCATAATTATGTTCGGGAAGCTGTAAATTGCATTAAGCAGACCAATGTTTGAGTCCGAAAATCCCAGTTGCGTTTTGAGCAAATCAGCAAGAGGTGAAATACTATCGTAAATATAATAGTTACCAAACATCCCTAAACTGACCAGAAGCAAGGCAGTCCAGCGTAACAAAGTCGATGGCTGTGGTTTAGATATTGTGTTTGAGATTGTTTCCATATTTACTTTCAGAATATTTTATTGTCACACTGAGCCTGTCGAAGTGTGAATTGATTTATTTCTTCTTGGACTTTGAAAGAATTACTAAAGCGTCAAAGTCTCCTCTTATGAGCGCTTGCCTCTTAACACGAGTCCAACCTTTTATTTGTTTTTCTGCCCGAATCGCGTCGCTGATATTCCTAAATCTGTTGGATAAACTAAATTAACGGGTAAACGATCAGAAGTATACCCTTTAATTGTACCAGAATTATGTTCAGCTATTCTTTTTTCAAGATTTGATGTAACACCAGTATAATAACTCCCGTCTGAACATTTAACTATATAAACAAAGTAATCTCTCAAATACATTTTCCGGCATCCTTCGACAAGCTCAGGATGACATCGGGATTTTGTCATGCTGAGCTAGTTGAAGTGCAACTCGAATCCCAATTTATTAATATTAAGTTTAATAATGTCTACAAAAAAGCAGATACGTTTTAAGTTTAGTATCTGCTTCTCTAATTTGCTAGAAGAAATTTATTCTACTTACTTTGAAGGAATATTCTTCAAAGAATTTGTCAACTGTTTCCAGAACTCCGGAACTGTCGATATCTGTAACTTCTCATCCGGCGAATGAACACCGAACATCGTCGGACCGAATGAAATCATATCCATTTCAGGATATTTTTCTTTGATTATTCCGCACTCAAGTCCTGCATGTATAGCTGTTACTTCCGGTTCTTTACCATACATACGTGTAAAAGTAGATTTAAATACTTTAAGAATATCCGAATTCACATCAGGTTTCCACCCTGGATAACCATCGCCATAAGAAACTTCAGCCCCGGCAAGCAACAATACGGATGTTGTCATATTAACTATGTCTTCGTTTTCAGATGCGACTGAACTTCGCTGACTAGTAACAATGTTAACATTTTTTCCTGAAGTTTCTACGACTGCCAGATTAGTTGAAGTTTCTACTAGTCCCGGTATATCTTTTGACATTTTAATCACACCGTGAGGAACTGCATAAAGAGCATTAACCAATTTTCTTTGAGTCTTCTCGTCCATAAATTTAGCTGGCATCTCATGCTTCTCAATTGATACAGAAAGATCAGGTTCAACTGCAGCATATTCAGCTTTAACAGTTTCGTTGTATTTCTTCACAAACTTTTTCAGTTTCTTTTCATCTTTCTTAGGAATAGCGACCACAGCAAATGCTTCTCTTGGAATAGCGTTGTGTTTGTTTCCACCATTTATTGAAACAAGTCTGATTAAATAATCCTGGGAATACTCCCAGATTAATCTGTTTACAATTTTTACTGCATTACCTCTTCCAACATGAATTTCCAGACCTGAGTGTCCGCCTTTTAATCCTGCCACTTTTAACTCAAACGAAGTATAATTCTTTGGAGCTTTTTCCATCTTTGCTTTGAATTTAGCGGCTGTATTTTTACCACCGGCACAACCAATGAACAATGTGCCAATTTCTTCGGAATCCATATTGATTAGAATATCTGCTTTTAGCCAACCCTTCTTTAAGCTTGAAGCACCAGTTAAACCTGTTTCTTCATCTAAAGTAAATAAAGCTTCGATTGGTCCATGCTCTATATCCTTCGACTCAAGCACAGCCAAAGCTGTAGCAGCGCCAATTCCATTATCTGCTCCAAGCGTAGTGCCTTTTGCTTTTACCCAATCACCATCAATGTATGGCTGGATCGGGTCGTTATCAAAATCATGCTCAACACCGCGGTTCTTTTCGCAAACCATATCTATGTGCGCTTGAAGAACAACTGTCTTAAGATTTTCCTTTCCCGGAGTTGCAGGTTTCCGAATAAGAATGTTTCCAAATTTATCTTTTTCAGTTTTAAGACCAAGTTTCTTTCCCACTGAAAAAACATACTCAGCTATTTTCTCTTCCTTTTTTGAAGGACGGGGATATTTACAGATTTCTTCAAAATAATTCCATACAAGTTGAGGTTGTAAGTGACCTAATACATTTCCCATAGTATTCTCCTATCAGTTTATTTCGTTAAATGATATTAATTTTTGTTCATAAAGTTGAAAGATGAATTTTATTATTCTTTCTTCAGCTTGTTGAATTTCATCTCCAAATTTCAGTGAGACGCTTTTTATTATTTCCTGAACATTTTTATTTCCATCCATATTCATTAAGACTGCGGAGCCGAGTTTATCAAACTTAATCTTAAAATCCGCAGATTTTAATTTAGGTACTATAAGCTTTTTGGCAAGTTCGTTTTTGAACTTCGGAACCAGAACTGTAACTAAATCTTCTCCATCAATTTCTTCGGTATGAAGTTTAATAGGAGTAAGATCTAAAGTGTTTATGTTCTTTAAAATTTTTTTTCGTTCTTTAAAGGATAACGGCATAATAAAAATACAGGAGCGCTCGAATAATGAACGCTCCCTAGTTTAGAAATTACATTGATACATGTGGTGGTGCCGGATCGTCCGGTTTACCTGAGTTCTTTATAGGAATTCTAACCAAGAGCCATCCAATAAATCCAATTACAATTAAACTAATTATCTGAGGAAGATTAACTGCTCCCGCCTTAAACAGCGACTCAGGAAATATATTTAACAAAGGAACTTCCCAGAATGCAAATGCAGCGAACAAAAGTCCAATCAGTGCTTCACCGGCAATTAATCCGGCTGCAATTAGAATTCCTGTATTTTCCACCCGTGATTTTTGTGCTTCGTTAAATTTCTTTTTTTCATCAATTCTTTCAACTATTCCTTTAATTAACCCGCCAACAAATATCGCAAAAGTAGTTCCCAAAGGAAGATACATTCCAACACTAACCAGCATCGGACTCTTAACATTCATCATTATAAATCCAACACCCATTAACATTCCAACAAAAATAAGAATCCAATCCATCTGACCAGCTACAATTCCTTTGGATAAAATTGCCATCAGGCTTGCCTGTGGTGCAGGTAAAGCATCACCGCCAAATCCTGTTCCACCCGATTTAATATCTCCTTCATGAAGAATAAGTAAAGGAATAAACATCACCGAAGCCGCTACTAAAATACCTAAAATGTCTCCGACCTGCATTTTCCATGGAGTTCCTCCGAGAATATGCCCGGCTTTCAAATCTTGTAACATTTCACCTGCAACTGCCGCAGCAACACAGACAACAGCAGCAACTCCCAGTACTGCAGCAACACCATCATTTCCTTTCATTCCTAGAGCTACCATGAGAATTGCAGCGACTACCAGAGTTGAAAGAGTTAATCCACTAATCGGATTATTACTTGAACCGATTATTCCGACAAGATAACCGGATACCGCTGCAAAGAAAAATCCTGCTACAATCATAACCACCGTAGCAACCAATGCTGCAACAATATCCTGCGCAAAGTAATTGTATATAAAAAATGTTGCAACAGCCGTTCCGAGTATTCCAACCATAATCCAGTTAAAACTAATATCTTTTTCTGTTCTGATTTCAACAAATTCACCCGTAGCTGCTTTTTTAACATCACTTATTGATCTTGAAATTCCTGTTGCAAGACTTTTCCTCATTCTCCATAAAGTATAGGCAGCACCTACAAGCATTCCACCAATTGCTATTGGTCTCACGTAATCTTTCCAAACCTGAACCATCGTTGTAGCCCAATCAAAATCCATAGGCATATCACTGTTATAAAATTTAAAGAATGCAATGGTTGGTGCAAGCAATCCCCACGCAAGGACACCACCACTAAAGTTTAATGCAGCAAGTCTTGGTCCGATAATATAACCTACTCCAATGTAGGCGGGACTAACATCCGGTGAACGGAAAAGTATGTGTCCTTTACCGACAGTAATAATTTTGCTCCAGGAAGTAGCAAAGAGTTTGAATTGACCCAGTGATTGAATTACGGCACCTAGTCCCATTGCACTAAAAAGAAACTTTGAGCCACCAGTACCGTGTCTTCCAGCTTTATGAATTTCGGCAGCAGCTACTGATTCAGGGAAAGGTAATTCAACATCTTCTACCATCACTCTTCTAAGCAATGCAACGAACATAATTCCAAGGATACCACCGGCGATCATAATTGCAACGGATATAAGAAAATTTGCAACTGTAAAAAACGGTACCCAAATTCCTGCAATAAAAAATGCAGGCAATGTAAATATGGCACCAGCGGCAATGGATTCGCCAATAGAACCAACAGTTCGTGTAAAATTTTCTTCAAGGATGGAACCCTTCATTATTTTTATAAGGGCCATTCCTATAACTGCTGCGGGGTAAGTAGCAGCTATCGTCATTCCTGCTTTAAGTCCAAGGTATGCATTAGCAGCACCAAGTACAACAGCCAAAATCAAACCGATAATTAAAGCACGGATTGTAAATTCAGCCATTGAGGTTTCAGGGGAGACGAAGGGAACAAATCGTTTGGTCTCAGACATAAGATTCTCCTTAAGTACGTGAGAGTTAAGTAAATATTCCGATGGACGGAATTAGATTTTGAAAATATTGAGCAAATATAAAGGGTTTTTAATAGCCCATCAACAAGGTAATTGATACTTTTTAATAAATTATTAATATATTTTACTTAGAAATCCGATATATATGAACCGAAATTAAAATTGTAGCTTCCGCATACCTATATGGCAAATTGCAAAATCATATTTTACAGGATCATCAGGATCAAACTTTTTTAAGTTGTGGGTAATTTCTTCTGCCATCTTCCAGCTTACATTTTTCCTCTTGGTCAGTTTGAGTTGTTTACATATTCTGGCAACGTGGGTATCAACAGGTATTATAAGTTTTGAAGTCGGAATTTCTCTCCATAGACCAAAATCAAGTTCATCCTTTCTCACCATCCACCGAAGGAACAGATTCATTCTTTTACACGCACTTCCTTTCTCGGGTAATGGGAACATAAACTTCAATCCTCTACTCAAAGTTCCAAATTCGTTTTGTGCCGTTTCTAAAAAGAAATTCGAAAAATTTGTGATTGCATTCTTTGTATTTGAATCTGATTTCTGATATCCGGATAAAAATAATTTCTTTAGAGAGCCAAATTCTTTGTAAGCAAAATGAAGCAACATAAATAAGTGAAGAATATCCTTTGAAGAATAAAACCTGTGAATAAATTTTGAAGATATAGAATTTGCAGTTGTAAAATCTTGAATGAATTTGAATGGCTGATTGTTCGCTATTTCTAAAAATTTACTTAATGAATTTATAATTTGCTTTACATTTCCATAAGCAAAAACTGATGCAATGAATGCCATTACTTCAATATCCATTTCATCCTCAAACAAATGAGGAAATTGAAGTGGATCGGGCATTAATTGAGATTTGTCAAATGCTTTGTAATGGTATTCGAGTTTTTGTTTTAGATCCAATTGAATCAGTGTATATGTTAATAAAATATAAATTGTTTATAAAAATATATCCGATTAGTTTTGATTTAAAATGTATAAGTTATTTTGAAAAGCATATGAAAATGTTTGTTCTATTTTTCTTAACAATACTTATTGAATTAAACACTGCTCTCGCTCAGCAACAATTTGATGCTCTAGCCAAAGCTGTTATTGAAAAAGATACAGTCAAAATAGAAAGGTTGCTTCAATCGGGTGTTGACATAAATACTCAACATCCAACTTCAGGCACTACGGTTTTGATGATTGCAAGCAGCTATTATTATTATGATGATATGGTCGGGTACCTAATCAGAAAAGGTGCAGACGTAAACCTGAAAGACAATGAGGGCAAAACAGCTTTACTCTGGGCATCAAACAATTCACTCCCTAATGTAAAAATATTAATCGAAAATGGAGCCAATGTTAACATAGCCGCAAACGATGGAATGACTCCTTTCCTTCAAGCCACATTAGGTGTTTCATCAGGTAAAGTACCTATCGAGATGTGTGAGCTATTAAGAAAGAATGGTGCGAACGTAAATGCTGCACTTACCAGAAAGAACGCTTTGGGTTGGACTGCATTACATTATGCTTCAGTAAATGGTGATATTAAACTTGTTAAATATCTTATCAAGCATGGAGCTAACGTAAACAAAGCTACTGCTGAAGGATCCTCTCCTCTTTTCCTGGCTAAGAACGGAGGTTATGATGACATAGTCAAAATATTGAGAAACGCAGGTGCGAAAGATTAATTCAAATGTCCTAATATTTACACTAAATGTGTAGTTACATTTACTTCCTGAAAAACCTGACAATTCATATATTTGCTTCCAAATTTTTATTAAATCATTACGAGGAAGAAGTGAAAAAGGTAAAATTTGTAACAATTTTGTTCACTCTTATTTTAATATCAGCTTTGAATGCTCAAGACAAAGGAGTTGGATTAGGAATTATAGTTGGTGAACCAACTGGTTTTAGCTTTAAATATTGGACAAGCAACACAACTGCATTCGATGCCGCTTTAGCCTGGTCGTTTATTGATGAAGGAGCATTCCACATTCACGCAGATTATATTCTTCATAGTTTTAATTTAATCAGAGTTCCCGAAGGTAAACTTCCCTTTTATTATGGAATAGGTGCCCGGCTAAAAACTTCAGGCGATACAAGATTGGGTGTACGCGTACCACTTGGTCTGGCATACCTTTTTCAAAATGCACCTGTTGATATTTCCCTTGAAGTTGTTCCGATTCTCGATTTCATTCCGAAAACCGATTTCAGAATAAATGCTGCATTAGGTGCAAGGTATTTTTTTGAGTAATAGTACGAAATCAATATACTTTTTGAAAATTTATCAACTTAGATTCATTTCTCTCAAATGAGATTTTTTTACGTTCTAATTACTACTTTTATATTAGTAAATACTTTTGCTCAACAAGAGGATGCACTAACAACAAATAAAATTCAATTTGTTTATGAGAAAATAGATTCACTTAAGGTAGCACTAGATTCGCTTGAGAATAAAATCGAGTTGATTAATAGAAAAAATGCTGAGACGACTTCATTTGATTCATTACTATTAACAATTAAAGACGTTAAAGACACCACACTGATTCCGGAAGATCAGAGATCAAAACGAAAAGAATTAGACGAATTGCTTGAATACATTTCTAAAAGACCCGGACAACTATTCTTTAACGGTCAAACGCTTGCAATTATTCAAGGTAATGTAACACAAAATGATAGATTCGCTACAGGACAGGGATCAGTTGACTTATTTGCAAGCAGTAGTTTTGGACAGAGTACAATTTTATTTGTTGATTTAAAAGCAATTGGCGGTAAAGGTCCTGATAAATATTCTGAAACAATCGGTTCCTTAAATGGTGACGCTAGCTCTGTTCCAGATGTTGATGAATTCGACCGGGTTTTAATAAATGAAGCTTGGGCTGAATTCTTATTCCTTAATAACATCTTCACCGTTACAGCAGGTAAGATAAACCTGACAAACTATTTTGACAATAATGCTGTGGCAAACGATCCTTACTCGCAATTTATTTCTGGTGTATTTATTAATAATCCTGCATTTGCAGTTCCATTAAATTCTCCCGGTATAAGGATAAGAACCACACTTCTGCAAAGATTCTATATTCAAGTGGCCTTCGCCAAAGTAGAAAATACAGGAGATAGAATTTTTCAGGATATTTTTAAAACAGCTGGCATTGGTTTCAAAATATTACCTTTTACCGATTTTGAAGCTAACATACATTTATACGGTTACTCCCATCCTTATGCAGATAATAGATACGGATTTGGGGTAAGTATTGATCAAACTATTGCAAGGATTTTCAAAATATTCGGAAGATTTGGGAATAATGAAAATACATTAGCAGATTGGTACGGAGTGAAAACCTCCTGGAGTGCAGGGACACATTTTGAACAAAATGTCTTTGGTGAACCTACTATAATTGGAATTGCTTACGGATTAATTAAACCTAGCAATGATTCTTTAATGAATGAAAAATCCACTGAACTTTACCTTCGTCAATCATTAAATAAATGGATTAGCATTTCAACACATCTTCAGTACGTCTGGGACACCGGTGGAATTAATGGAAAATATACAGTATTAGGATTACGTGTGAACTTTAGATTTTAAAGATTTTTTAGAACTAATTGCTGTGTCCCAAAGCAAATCAATTTTTACGATTACACTTCTGAATGAATAAAGGAGAAAACAATGAAATATTTTACACTTTTAACTTTGGTCAATATGATATCATTTAAACACCTTTGGTATTTTTTAAATCTGCAAATAAATCTTTAATATTAGTTAGGAAAATTTGTTTAAGGATTATAACTTATCTGAAATTATTTACAAAATCTTTTTCTTTCACAAAATTATAAGGTATACAATGTTTAAACTTTTATGCTCATTTGCTATCACTTTTTCTTTGTTTATTATTCCTAATGTTTTTGCGCAGGAAGGTGAAGATCAATCACCAGAAATGCAAGCCTGGATGGAATATATGACACCAGGACCAATGCATGGGATGATGGCAAAATCTGTTGGTGATTGGAAAACAATAAATAAATTCTGGATGGACCCATCCGGTGATCCAACGGTTACAGAAGGCACTGCAAAAACTGAAATGATTATGGGGGGACGATATCAAACAACCAAAACCAGTGGAACTGTAATGGGAATGCCGATGGAAGGAATGAGTTTAATTGGGTACGATAACGCCACCGGGGAATTTACGGAAATATGGATTGATAACCTGGGTACGGGAACATCTGTAGCTAAAGGCACTTATAATGAAAATACAAATTCCATTAATATGGACGGAACAATGGTAGACCCTATGACTAAAAGTGAAATGAAATTCAAACAGGTAATGAAATTTTTAGATGATAATCATCAGATTATCGAAATGTACATGGACAATAACGGGCAGGAAGTCAAATCAATGGAAATCGAATTCATCAGGTGACAAATTTTATATTCACAATTAAGCCGGGCTGAATCATCCCGGCTTTTTAGTATTCAAGGGTAATGTTTAGATTTGTAACTGAATTCTGAAACTTGCAGGGTTATGACTAAAACGGGTAAGATAAAATTCAAATCAAAGTTCCAATTCTACCCATTAAGAAAAAATAATTGGAAAGACTTTGAAACTCTATTTGGCGAACGGGGTGCCTGTGGCGGATGCTGGTGTATGAACTGGCTTCTTACAAAAAAAGAATTTGATGCAAACAAAGGTGCGGGAAACAAGAGGAAAATGAAACAACTTGTCGAGAGTAATGCCGAACCAGGAGTATTAGCCTACTTTAATGATGAACCCATAGGATGGTGTGCGATTGCACCGAGGGAAAATTTTATCCGGTTGGAAAAATCCAGAGTATTGAAACGGATTGATGATGAAGCTGTCTGGTCTATTCCTTGTTTCTTTATTAAAAAAGAATTCAGAAGGAAAGGACTCTCAACCGAAATATTAAAAGCTGCTGCCGAATATTGTAAATCCAAAAGTGTTAAAATTGTTGAAGGATACCCCGCTGAACCTTATGTAAATAATATACCTGCAGCTTTCGCATGGACAGGTTTTCCTTCCAGTTTCCGTAAAGCTGGATTTAAAGAAGTTGAAAGAAGAAGTAAATCCAGACCTATAATGCGATACTTTATTAGTTAAAACATTGAGAGAAAAATTTTAGGAAATATAAATGGCTTCAAAAAAATTTAAAAAGAATCTTTTATGTATAGGTGCCGGATATGTTGGTGGACCAACAATGGCAATGATAGCGCATAAATGTCCGCAATATAAAGTGACTGTTGTGGATGTTAGTAAAGAAAAAATTGCTGCCTGGCAGACAGACAACTTACCAATTTATGAACCTGGCTTGCTGGAGTTAGTCAAATCCTGCAGAGGGAAAAATCTTTTCTTTTCGACAGATGTTGATAAAGGAATTAAAGAATCAGAAATAATTTTCATATCAGTCAACACTCCAACCAAAACTTTTGGTGAAGGTGCAGGTAAAAGTGCTGACTTACAATACTGGGAGAAAACAGCAAGGGATATTTTGCGAGCTGCTGATTCGGATAAAATAATAGTTGAAAGATCAACACTTCCGGTTAAAACTGCTATTGCTATGGAAAGAATTTTAAGCTTAAACGAAAAAGGATTGAACTTTGAAGTTGTGTCAAACCCGGAATTCCTTGCTGAAGGGACTGCAATTAGAGATCTCGAAAAACCAGACAGAGTTTTAATAGGCTCAAAAGAAACAGAAAGCGGAATTAAAGCACGGAATGAAATTGTTGAAATTTATGCTAATTGGATTCCGCGGACTCATCTTATCACAAGCAACCAGATGAGTTCAGAATTATCAAAGCTGGTCGCAAACTCTTTCCTCGCACAAAGAATTTCCTCAATAAACAGTATATCAGCTCTTTGTGAAAAAGTCGATGCTGATGTTAATGAAGTTGCTAATGCAATTGGAAAAGACAAAAGAATTGGGGACAAATTTTTAAATGCAAGTGTTGGTTTCGGAGGTTCCTGCTTTAAAAAAGATATACTCAATCTGGTTTACCTTTGCGAAACATTTGGATTATACGAAGTTGCAGCTTACTGGGAAAGCATCGTCAAAATGAATGATTACCAGACATCCAGATTTGTGCAGAACATTAACAAAGCAATGTTCAATACAATAACTAAGAAAAGAATTGCTTTATTTGGTTATGCATTTAAAGCAAACACAAGCGATACAAGAGAAACCGCAGCACTATATGTAACAAGAAAGTTAATGACAGAGAAGGCACACGTGGTCATTTCTGATCCGAAAGCAATTAAAAATGCTAAAATTGATTTAAAGGAATACGGAAATGATATTGAATATCAGGAAGATCCTTACAAGGCTGCAAAAGATGCGCACGCAATCGCAATTATTACAGAATGGGATTTGTATAAAACCTTAGATTATGAAAAGATTTATAATAAAATGGAAAAGCCTGCTTTTATTTTTGATGGAAGGAATATTCTTGATCACGAAAAGCTATTCAACATTGGATACGAAGTGCATCCAATAGGGAGACCACCACTCGTTCATTTTAACGAAGGATAATTTTAATGGCTCGTCAAAAGCCTAACTTCTGATGAGCCTTATCATTTCTTTTACAGCTTGATTAATTCCAACAATAACTGCACGCGCTATTATGGCGTGTCCTATGCTGACTTCATCGATGTCCTCAAGCTCTCTGAAAATTTTAATGTTCTGATAATTTAAACCATGCCCCGCATTTACACCAAGACCAAGTTTCTTTGCGTGTTTTGCTCCTCCTCTTATCCTTTCAAGTTCATCAAATTGTTCCTCTTCAGTAAGTGCATTAGCAAAAACTCCGGTGTGTATTTCGATAAAATCCGCACCTGCTTCCGCTGACGCATCAATCTGAGGAATGTCAGGTTCGGTAAATATCGAGACATCAATATCTGCATTGTGAAGTTCTTCTATCGTTGCCTTTATTAACGCTGCATTATCAATAACATTTAAGCCTCCTTCAGTAGTCAGTTCCTGTCTTTTCTCTGGAACCAATGTTGCCAGTTCGGGTCCGACGTCGCACGCTATTTTTATTATTTCCGGAACGGCGGCCATTTCAAAATCAAGTTTTGTTGTTACAAGTTCTCTTAAAAGTCTTACATCACGTTCATTGATATGTCTTCTATCCTCTCTTAAGTGAAAAACAATTCCATCTACTCCGGCTTGTTCTGCAATAAGCGCTGCAGTTACAGGATCAGGCTGGGTTTCGCCTCTTGCGTTTCTTAACGTTGCAACGTGATCAACATTTAAAGTAAATCTCATTTTATCACCTTAAAAAAATGCTTTGATAATTTTTAAAACTGATTCAGCCCCAACACCATAATCATTTGCACGGTAGCGTAAAGTTGAAATTAAATCTATCGATAACATAACACCCATATGCGTAATCACACAATAATATATGGATCTGGTACGGAAAGCAAGTATGCCGAGCGCAATACCGCCGGCAATAGCACCGAAAGTTTCAGGTGCAGGTTTTCCGTTATGCAAAATTACAAAAGGAATCATTTGAATCAGTACTGAGTAATAACCAAATTTTTTTTTCAATCCAAATAACATAAATCCACGCCAGATAAATTCCCAACCAAACATGTATACCAGTAACGCAGATTCATAAATAATAAATTCGTCCCAGTGAGTCCTTGCAGATAATAGATGAGGATATTTTTCAACAAAATCCGGAGTGGCTGAGAAAAACCAAACGAACGGAAGCATTATAATAAAAAATATTAGAGATAGAATGAGACCAATTTTATAATCTCCAAACTTCAAACCATAGTCGTTAAGATTTTCTTTAAGTATAAACTTGATTATCAGTACTGATAAAATGAACAGAGTTACAAAATCGCCCAGAAACCAATAAAGATATTCATACAAATAAACACCAGGATCATTTTGTAACGAAGGAAAGAAATTAATTCTGAAAAAATTCCTGGAAGTGAAGTACCATGATATTGTTTGAAGAACTGCAACTGAAAGGAAGATGATGATAACTTTCCGGTCCATTTCTCTCACAATTACTACCAGACTAGTTACTTCTTTTTTTATTTTTGAAATAATATTTTTTCTACGCATTTCGAATTAAGAAATTCTTGACCAGACAAATATAAAACCAGCCTTGGTCAGTTTACAGTAAAAAGTTGAAATTTTAACTAAAATCTAAACTTTATGGTCTTGACAAAGAGAATACTTAATATTATTTTAGCACTCCCCAAATAAGAGTGCTAATAAACTAATTAATAAAATTAAGGAGTAAAATATGGCAAAAATAAAATTAAATCCACTAGCTGACCGGGTTGTTGTAAAACCTGCGGAAGCTGAAGAAAAAACCAAAGGCGGAATTATCCTGCCAGACACTGCAAAGGAAAAACCTGTTGAAGGAACTGTTGTTGCTGCAGGTCCAGGAAAAATTTCTGATAACGGAGAACTGGTAAAGATGGCTATAAAAGTTGGTGATAAAGTTCTTTACGGAAAGTACAGCGGTACTGAAGTTACAATCGAAGGCGAAGAATATCTTATCATGCGCGAGAGCGATATCTTCGCAATAATTCCCTAACTAATTATTAATTCTGAAAACAATAAAAGGTAAACAAATATGGCAAAATTAATTGAATATAACACTGAAGCAAGAAGCGGCTTAAAAGCTGGTGTTGACAAGCTAGCTAATGCCGTTAAGGTAACACTTGGTCCGAAAGGACGAAATGTTATACTTGAGAAAAAATTTGGTGCACCTACTGTAACTAAGGATGGTGTTACCGTGGCAAAAGAAATTGAACTTGAGGATAACGTCGAGAATATGGGTGCACAGATGGTGCGTGAAGTTGCCTCTAAAACAAGTGACGTTGCAGGAGACGGAACAACAACAGCAACTGTACTTGCACAGGCAATTTACCGCGAAGGTTTGAAGAACGTTACAGCCGGCGCTAACCCAATGGATTTAAAAAGAGGAATTGACATAGCAGTTAATAAAGTTGTTGATTTCTTAAAATCTATAAGTAGAGATGTTGAGGGAAGAAATGAAATCGCTCAGGTTGGTGCTATTTCAGCAAACAATGATAAAACTATTGGTGATTTGATTGCTGATGCGATGGAAAAAGTTGGTAAGGATGGAGTAATTACTGTTGAGGAAGCAAAAGGTACCGAGACTTCATTAGAAGTAGTTGAAGGTATGCAGTTCGACCGCGGATATCTATCACCTTATTTTGTTACTGATGCTGAATCGATGGAAGCTGTACTTGAAGATCCTATGATTCTTATTCACGACAAGAAAATTTCAGCAATGAAGGACCTTTTACCGATACTTGAAAAAGTTGCTCAGCAAGGTAAATCAATGCTAATTATTGCAGAAGACTTAGAAGGTGAAGCACTTGCTACCCTCGTAGTAAATAAAATCCGTGGTACCCTAAAAATTGCTGCAGTCAAAGCTCCGGGATTTGGTGATAGAAGAAAAGCAATGCTTGAAGATATTGCTACACTAACAAACGGAACCGTCATTTCCGAAGAAAGAGGATTCAAGTTAGAGAACGCAACCGTATCTTATTTAGGAACGGCTAAGAAAGTAGTCATCGATAAAGATAACACTACAATAGTTGAAGGTGCAGGAAAGACAGAAGATATTAAGAAAAGAATAAATGAGATAAAAGCACAGATTGATAAAACAACTTCCGATTACGATAAAGAAAAACTCCAGGAAAGATTAGCAAAACTTTCCGGTGGTGTTGCAGTTCTTAAAATCGGTGCTTCCACTGAAGTAGAAATGAAAGAAAAGAAAGCACGCGTTGAAGATGCTCTTCATGCTACACGTGCAGCGGTTGAAGAAGGCATTGTTGCTGGCGGTGGTGTTGCTTTAGTTAGAGCAATAAATGTACTCGAAAAAGTTGAAGGTGAAAACGTTGATCAGACAACAGGTGTTAAACTTGTTCAGAAAGCACTTGAAGAGCCGCTGAAACAAATCGTAAACAATGCAGGACTTGAGGGATCTGTTGTATTACAGAAAGTCAAAGAAGGAAAAGACGACTTTGGGTTTAATGCACAGACTGAGAAATATGAAAATCTTGTTAAGGCTGGCGTTATTGATCCTACCAAAGTTACCAGAACTGCATTGGAAAATGCAGCTTCTGTGGCTTCATTATTGGTTACAACTGAAGCAGTTGTTTATGAAAAGAAAGAGAAAGAATCACCAATGCCTCCAATGCCAGGTGGTGGTATGGGCGATATGGGCGGAATGTATTAATAGTACTTTCAATCCAATTAAAAAGAAGGCGGGCAAGTTCCCGCCTTTCTTATTTTAAATCTTCCTTTTTATGGTCTGAGTTTTGCAGTTCTAATTGATTAATGTTGATTTTTCAACACTCAGTAGCAATAAATCAAAATAATTCAGGTATAATGCTCACACTAGCAAACCTAAGTAAGAAATTCGGAAATTTTATCGCGGTAAATAATATCAACCTGGAAATTCGGGAAGGTGATTTCTTCGGATTTCTGGGGCAAAACGGTGCTGGAAAAACAACCACCATAAAAATGATTACGGGTTTATATTCACCTACCAAAGGTAAAATACTTGTCGGTGGATTTGATATTCAAAAAAATCCAATAGAAGCTAAAAGTCTAATTGGCTACATTCCGGATCAACCTTTCTTATACGAAAAATTAACAGGCAGAGAGTTCCTGTACTTTTGCGGGGGGCTATATAAAATCGATAAGTCCAAATTAAAAAATAAAATTGAAGAAACTATTGATCAACTAAATATCGGACAATGGGTAGATAAACGAACTGAAGAATATTCTCAGGGTATGAAACAAAGAATTGCTATTGCCTCAGCTCTTCTTCACAATCCCAAGCTTATTGTTGTGGATGAACCAATGATAGGACTTGATCCACAAAGCGCCTTGGTTGTTAAAAATGTTTTAAAGCAGAAAGCATCCGAAGGGGTTGCCATATTTATGTCAACTCACAGCTTAAATGTTGCAGAAGAAATCTGTTCAAGAATAGGAATAATAAAAGACGGTCAGATGATTCTTGAGGATGAGAAAGAAATGGTTGAACAAATAAGAGGAACTGATCATCACAATCTTGAATCACTCTTCCTTCACCTGACAAAATAAATGAAAGTGCTTTTCCACATATTAAAATTCAAAATCCTCTTCGTAATTAAATCGCAAGGAAATTTTAATCTAAGCTCTGTAATAAAAAGTTTAGGTGTAGTAACCGTATATAGCATCTTTGTCGTTGGTGTATATGTTTTAGCAAAGAATATTATCGCATATTTGTTGAAAGACGTTAAGATAGGGATGTATCTGTTTCACCGGTTCATTTTTGTAGTATTGTTCATTTTCTTTATGGCAGTAAATATCGGAAACATAGTTGTTTCATATTCAACATTCTTTAAGACAAAGGAAGTTGATTTTTTACTGACTAAACCTCTTTCATTCACAAAAATATTTCTTGTAAAATTTTTTGATAATTTCTTTTACAGCTCATCAACTCTGCTTTTGATCATATCAGCAGTTATAGCAAGCTATACTTCATATTTTGGTCTTCCCTGGTACTTTATTCCTTTCTCAGTGTCATTTATCATTCTACCATTTATGTTTATTGCCGGTACCCTTGGAGCAATAATATTACTTCTTATCATGAGAGTTGCTGCAACATTCGGTATAAAAAAGGTTCTTGTAACTCTTACCACAGTTTATGCAAGTGCTACAATATTATTTTATTACTTCAGCAGTCCCGTAAACCTTGTTACCAGAGTATTTCAATATTTTCCAAACATTAATAATTATTTCGGGTTCTTAGAAAATCCGATAGTAAAATTACTTCCTAATCACTGGGTTGCAGAATCATTGTATTGGATCACAACTGGAAAGGATTATGCTGCTGGCTGGTATATTTATCTTTTAATAATAACTTCGGTTTTGTTTTTTCTTTTCTCACTATTGATAGCAAAGAAATGGTTTTATAAAACTTGGCTGGTATTCTTGAACCTCTCAAGTGAGCTCTCAGTAAAGAAGAAGAAGAATAGTAATGTATTTTTTTCCTTCGAAAATAATTCATCACTAAGACCGAGACGAGAGGCTTTGATAAAACGCGAGTTTCTCTTGTTTATAAGGGAACCAAGTCAATGGAGTCATTTTATTGTAATGATATTTCTAATTTCAATTTTCATTTTATCAATTTCGAGCGTAGATGTCATAATCCTAAAATCTTATGACGTCT
>Ga0307425_1000506_pt1 | contig 24496 bp, 21 predicted proteins | sample SalMarWE160330MG_FD_202152 | JGI IMG/M metagenome (GOLD analysis project Ga0307425, IMG submission 202152) | Salt marsh sediment microbial communities from the Plum Island Ecosystem LTER, Massachusetts, United States - WE1603-30 | ecosystem: Environmental > Aquatic > Marine > Intertidal zone >...
ATAAGAGCCGATCCTGGCTTTTAAGTGCGTCACACCCACCAGCTACTGCAGCCGCGTGTATCGCTGCCATTGATGTGTTAGAAACCGAAGAAGAGCATGTCAAGACCTTATGGGAGAACCGAGAGTACTTCATCAAGGGTCTCCAAGATATGGGCTTTGACACAGGTAACAGCCAAACACCTATTATTCCTGCAATGTGTGGCGAGTCCTCAAAAGCAGTAGCTCTGAGTGACGGCCTCTATGCTGAAGGAATTCTTGCCCTACCAATCGTATTCCCAATGGTTGCACGTGACAAGGCAAGAATCCGAAACATGATGAACTCTGGTCTAACCATGGAGCAGCTAGACATTGCTTTAGCAGCCTATGAGAAGGTTGGAAAGAAAGTCAATATTATCTAAAAGACAACGTGGAGCATCTCATGTGGGGTGCCCACGCCCTCCTTCTTTTTTAATTCCCAAGCCTTATTTTCAAGGAAAGCAGTAGTTACAAGCATGTCAGAGTTCGAGAATGAAGCTACCCTAAGAAGTGTTCTTCTTGATGCTGCAAAGAAAGGCGAACGGCTAAGATTCTATGGACCCGGGATGATGATCGTCGCTGAGGGTCGTGTAGCATTTGTCGGCAAAGATGTTGTTGGTCTCAGACACGGTGATACTGATGATGCTGATGAGTATATCTGTATTGAATGCGTGATAAAGATTCAGCTCATCGGTGAATATCGTCACTACTAATGCATCACTATCCAGAGAGACCTCATCATATGCCGCCATAGAAGAGTAGTATATAGAGCATCATAATGAAGACCGCTATCATAGATACTGACTCCAATGCATTGATCTTCGCATCATCTGTAATCATTTCTCTGAGTATGAACATTGTCGGGAACGCGAATAGTAATAGTACCACTGAGTAGAGTTCTATTGGAAGAATATTAGTCCCCAGATGAATAGGATCAAAGAATCCAAGAAGTCCTGACGCAAGCATGGTAAACGCAAAGATGACGAAGAATACCTGAACAATACCTCCAAATGCATTACTAAGGGCAACTTCTATCTCATCTTTCCTATGACTGCTAGCTACGATGATATACTCAGGAGTGCCTCCAAATACCACTAGTAACAATGCAGCATGAATTATTGGTAAATCACCTTCAATAGTAATGAAATTCGCAAAAGATGATAATGCTTCACCACCTAAAGCTGCACCAATAGCTGCAAAGACTAGAAAAATTGCAACGGATCTCTTAGATATCACATCTTGTCTGACATCACACGCTAATAGCGGGTCCTCCGAATCAGGGTCACATCTCCCATAATACTTCGTTATTCGATACAGATAGGCAATGAACACTATTATGAGACAGAAACCAAAGAGCATTAATTCTCCAGAGTCGAGATATTGAGAGAGGAGTACATTACCACCTGTAAGAGGGAATAAATGTACAAGCATCATTGACAAACCTACAGATAGAGAGATTACAGCTCCCATTGTTAGTAAATCAGATCCGACATGATGGATTGCATCAGGCAATCTATAGTTGCCAAACTCATCCTTTGGTAGAATAAGAGTGTACAATGCGAATACTAACGAGTTCATGAAAATGGTTGCTAGTGCTAGTATCCAAGCCATCTCATAATTTCCACCAATAATCAAGAACAATAGCACGAAGAGTTCAGGAATTGTGCTGGCGATACTTGCGTAGATACCAGCCACATAATCTGTGAGATGCATATTGTGAGCAATTCCTTCCACAGACAGAACAAATGCCTCGCATGAACCTGCGATTAGCATAATTCCTCCAATGAGTTCAAGATATGGCAATATTGATTCAGGGATAATATGCAGTCCTAAGATTTCCATCAATAGTAAGGGAACAACAATAGCTAGTCCCGCAATATAGGAAAGTTGCCACATCTTTAGATTCACATCTAACACCAAGTCTGTTGCGGGGTTGCCCTCCAATTAAAGTTATTCTCAATAAGACGATTAGTATCAGATTTCATCTTCAGCAAGAACTTTTCGAATAATCGTTGTTGCAGTTCTACCAATTATGGCAATGATAGCTTGTACTAGAAATGACATGACGAATATTCCAAGGGAAACAGCGATTCCAAAGAAACTTAGAGATGTGAGCGCCATAGTTGCAAAGAAATACTTGTAGACCAACCAGTAGCCATAGACTCCCATGATAAGGAACAAACCAACTGCCAATCCATAGATTATAACTACAGTCTTTACACCCGGTCGATTGAGATCGACTTCGCCAATTCCCTCACCAATCACAACTCGACCAATCTTCCTATTGAACCTCACAAAGAATCCAATTGCACCTAGAAATAGGAAGAGCGTGAGCATTGCCCCACCGAGAAGAAGAAAAACAGCCACATCAAGCTCTAAGTTTTCAATCAATCCCGAACGGCTAAACACATATGCAACTCCAGAACCCAAGAGCATTATTGCTGAAACAATCTCTCCCACAAGTGTAAGAGTCGCGGTTCCTCTAAATAGTGAGCCAACATCAAGCATTTCAGATTCTTCGGAACTATCATCAAATTCAGGTGCAGGTTCAGACATCAATTATCCCTCAACATCAGTGTGCATATAGAATCAGGAAAACTAGGCTCATAAAAGCTTGTAGTGTCATTATTTTGTTCATGCAACAAAGCTAAAATGCAACCTTAGGAGATAGAACAACGAATTGCGATGACGAATTATCTTCATGATCTCTCTCCGGGACCCGATCCACCAAGTGAAATCTATGTCGTTGTAGAACTCACTCGTGCTAGCAAGAACAAGTACGAATACGACTATGCGAATAATATCTTCAGACTTGACAGGGTCCTCTATACTTTTGCTCCATTTGACTATGGATTCATGCCACAGACACTAGATCAAGATGGAGACCCACTTGATGTCATCTTGTTAATCAGTCAACCTACCTTTACTGGTTGTCTTGTCAAGGCAAGGCCAATTGGAGTTATGGAGATGGACGATGCTGGGCACATCGATGACAAGATAATTGCGGTTCCGTTCAATGAACCATATTATCGGGATGTAAAAGCTCTCATGGATGTTCCAAGAAGTCAAATCGATGAACTAAGACACTTCTATCAGACCTACAAGATTCAAGAAGGTGGACATACTGAGATTAAGGAATTCCGTGAGTTAAGTGAAGCATATCAGACTATCAACCGTTGTATTGATGATTACAAGAAAGACCAGAAGTTAGCCAGACCAAAACTGTCTAAAGAGTCATAAAAAGCGAATTCCACGAGTGACAATCGATGGTGGAAAAAATTTCCTGCAAAGTAATCATTTTCGATTTTGATGGGACACTGGCAGACAGTATGCCATTCCTAGAGAGTATTGGAGTCGAGATGATGATGAAGTACTTCGATATTTCAAAGGAAGATGCCACTTATCGCTACAGATCAACTACAGGATTACCCTACGAACAACAGGTGAAAATGAATTTTCCCGACCATCCAAAGTGTGACATTGCAATTGATGAATTTGAGAAACTAAAGAAAGACAGAATTTTTGACCAATTGCTGTTTGAGGATACAAAGGATACCGTTCGAGAACTGAATGAAATGGGATTCGATATCTTTGTATCTTCCTCGACATTCCAACCAACTATCGAGGAATATTTTCGAAGATTGGGAATTATAGATCTGTTCAGAGGAATACTTGGATATCGCCCAGGGTTCGAGAAAGGATCTGATCACTTCAATTATATACAGTCTGAATTTAGTGTTCAATTTGAGGATATGCTATTTGTCGGTGACTCGTTGAAAGACTATGAACGGTCTCAAGGATTTTGCCACTTCATTGGAATCGTAGGAATGTTCTCATCTGAAGATTTCAAGTCAAAGGGTCATTCAGGCTATTTAATACAGAACCTCTCAGAGATCACTGACTACATTATCAGGAATAATTGATGAGTTATAGAGTACACAAAACATTTCAAGTCAGAATTCACAGTAATATAGGAGCTGGGAGTGGAATTAATGTTTCAGAAAATTGTGACTGTAACATTACTTGCAATTATTCTTTCATGTACTATAATTTCAGGATTTGTTCAACATACTTCTGCAGACATAGCTGACACGGTTCAGCTTACGGTTAGCGGAACAATGACGAATAGCTCGAATCTGGTAATGCCTGATGCAAATGCCCATATCAAAATGGTAAGAGCAGCTTCAGGAACTGTAACCGTTAATGTATCCTGTATATTCCAAGTAGTTTCAAACCAAACAATGAAAGCATCGCTAGCCTTTGTATACCCTGAAGCATGGAGAGGTTATGGAGGGGCACCAGAAATACAATTCACCATTCAAGTGAATCATACTGAAATGAATCATACTCTTCTAACCTGGGAAAATGTTACAGCTGAAGGGTTTATCGTAGATCCTGAAAAATTTGGAGGAACCTGGGTAGAACACTCGGATTTTGTATTATTTAGCTACGAAATGATTGCGAATCTAACTTATGAAGTCAAAGTGAAGACGGATGCATTTCCTGTTGAAACTTTACACTCAGGGTATTTTTCATACATCGTGGGAAGTGCAACAACATTCTTAGGTCAGACTCATCAGACAGTAGAAATTCTCCTTGTTGAGGAAGAACCGTTTCTTGGGTACTCATTCTTTCCAGAGGATTTCCTTGTGGAATCTAGCAATGAAACTGGGACTGTAGCCACCTGGGATTTCATTATTGACGATTCAACAAATATCACAAGTGTTGGTATTTCGTTTTCTAACGGAGTATATAGCGGGAATATTCCTCCGCCTCCAATTCCAATACCTGAACCAATACTATTGAATCTTCTAGTCTTCTCATTGATTGTTATCGCACTCGTTTTATTTTGCAGAAAATATACACATAGTTTAGGATATAACAGCTGAAGCGGGTCCTTGTCCTTTCACTTTGTTCATTTCTTCCAGTATATCTCGAATATGAGGGACGTATTGTTCAGGAACAGTTACAAGATTTTCTTCAGATTTATTTTCTAGAACATCAAGGATTTTCTCAAGAGTATGTTTCTTCATCTGCTTACAGATTGCTTCTTCCCAGAAAGGAATAATGATCTTGTCTGGATGTCTTTTCTGAAGTTGTTGAATCATTCCGACCTCTGTCGCAATCAGGATGACATTGGCATCAGTCGTTGCCACAGTTTTTGCCATCATGCCAGTCGACCCGACCATATCAGCAGCCTGCTGTACTTCAAGTGGGCATTCGGGGTGAGCAATTGCAAGTGAATCGGGATACTTCTTCTTCAACTCATCAAGCATCTCTTTCTTGAACCGTGCATGAACATAACATCGACCATCAGGATCCAAATCAATAATCTCAATGTTAGTATGGGTGCGAACGTAATCAGCTAGATTTGAATCAGGTCCGAAAAGTACTCTATCGACACCTAGAGACTCTACGACTTCCACTGCACTTCCAGAGGTACAAATCATATCAGCCTCAGATTTGGCTTCAGCAGTTGTGTTAACATAAACCACAACAGGAACACCAGGATATTCTTTCTTCCTTGCTCGAACTTTCTCTCCGTCAAGATATGCTGCAAGTGGACACAGAGCTTTTGGGTCGGGAATATACACTGGAATTGTAGGTGAAAGAATAGCTGCCATCTCAGCCATGAATTTAACGCCTGCAAAGATAATCATCTCATATCCGTTGGGTTCAGCAGACTTTCGTGCTAGTTGAAGGGAGTCCCCAACAAAGTCAGCTATTTCCTGGATGTCGATTGTTTGATAGTTATGAGCAAGAATAAGAGCATTCTTCTCTTTTTTGAGTTCGAGGATTCTCCTTTGAATATCATTGAACGATTCATTCACTATTGTGCACCCATCTAGTCGTTCTGTTAAACGTCTTTTAATAAAATCTTAATCGGCAAAGGTTGACTTTAAGGATTTCATAAGGTAACATTTGCCAATCCAATTGGCGTGTCATTTAAGTGTCTCAAGTTTTTTCCTGAAATCACTCCTTCAATGGAGGAATATAGAACGAAAATTGGAATAATATCTGGACCAGAAGCAGGCATGCTTGAAGACACACGAGGTCTTCTTGATATTCTTAACCAGCGGAAAGTAGATTGTGTTCTTGAACAAAAGCTTGCAGACAATCTAAAAAAGAAGGGAGTCACGCTCAAGAAGATGGATGTCGACGTAATTGCTATTATTGGCTCAGACAGATTTCTCCTGAAATCACTCCTTGATCTGGGTCATTCAGACACCCCGATTTTACCAATTGCTTCCATGGGTCAACCAGATTTCCTTTTTGATGTTATAATCTCAAATTTCGATTCTGTTGTCGATGATCTACTGAATGGCAAATGGACAAAAGAAGAGAAGAAGAGACTCGTAGCAGAAATTGCTGGAAGAGAAACACCTCCTCTTCTGAATGACATTGGTATCTTTGCCAAACGCAGCGCAACCTTGATTCGATACTCACTCCTTATTGATGGAGAACACTTCTGGAAGGATGGAAGTGATGGGCTAATCATTGCTACACCCACAGGGAGTACTGCATATGCTCTGAGTGTCGGAGGACCAATTATTCTAAATTCATCACCAGTGTTTTCAATCATTCCAGTTAATAGTATAAATCCTTCAAGACGACCATTGGTCTTATCGAATGACACGGAAGTTGAGATTAGAGACCTGACGAGTTCAGTGGCAATTGAAGCCGTTCTTGATGGACAAATTAGAAAGAAAGTTGATAGTAAACCTGTGTCTATTCGACAAGCTGACCATAATGCAGTCTTCGTGAAATTCGAGTCGGAGAGAGTTGCCGCACTTCGTGGGAAACTCCTGAAGAAATCGGAGATGTCCGAAGATCTAGCTCAGGATCTTCCACCAAGCGCAAAACTTGTCCTCAAGGTTCTTGAGTATCAAGGACAACTAAGCCAGAAGGAAATAATAGAGGAGACAATGCTCCCACCGAGAACAGTTCGTTATGCATTATCACTCCTGATGAGTGAAGGGGTCGTGATGAAACGGCTTTCTTTAAGAGATAGTCGCCAAGGATTATATCAAGTGAAGAAGTAACCATGATTTGAGAAGTACTGGATAGAAAATGGAGTGACTATATTGAAAAATCCGCCAAAGACGAAGCATAAATTAATCAAACAGAATTTCGCGCAGGCTGAAAATGATCTCCGACTAGTTCTAAAAGAAAAACAGATTCCAAAAGGAGAAGGTCTCTTCGGTGAATCGAGAGAATTTATCGTCTTTGAACTCGCTAAGGCATCTAATCAAACGATAGGTACGCTTGAAATTGCAGAACAAGCAGATGAACAATTGATGCTGATTTTCAGGGATGCAAAAGAAACCGTTACTGCAGATGAGATAATTCAAGCGATGACACTTTGCCTTCACGGTCTAGTCTTTGGGAACTATGATGAGGAAGATTTCAGGTTCCTATATAGGTATGCGTTACGATACATTCGAGGACAGGCGCTTATTGAGAAATGGTTACACAAGGCACTAGTCTATCTCGTTGCCGTAAACAATGAATCTGTAGAAGATATAATGAAAGAGGTCAGATATTGGATTCAATTTCTAGGGGCACCATACTTTGGTCCATCATCATTTTCTGAAGCCGGAGTTGAACTTGGGATAGATATCCAATTAGAATTGGATAATGAAGAGTATAGATTCGTAGATGCAGTAGCTAGACATCCACAGTACCTCAAAGAAGCAGTTCAAGAAATGCCCTTCCTTGATTGCATGGACGGCTTGAAAGAATGGGCACCTGATGCCGTTCTATTACAACTCCTTAAAATAAAGAAAAGAGAAGTCTATCAAAAAGTCCAGAAGAAAATCAGCTCAGAGATGTCGGTAAAAGAATCAGTCCAAGAAATGCAACAAGTCTTTGAACAAGAAAAATTCCAAACGAATACGCAGACAGTTCTTCCTGCTCGCTTGCAGGAACTTTCTTCACCTCCACCGGGTGAGGCTGTAGACCCGGTCATTTTCGAGCTCATCCCTCAGAAACTCAGAATGGACCTACTCCCTTCTGTTGCATACTCAACGAAGACGAAGAAGATCGAAATCATATTCCTTGGGGGACCCAGGATTGGTAGAAGTGGGATTGTTATCAAGACTGATACAGGAGGAATATTGCTCGATTTTGGTCTGTCAGTTGCCAACCACAGGATTCCTGAATGGGTTCCTGAATTAGAGATGATTGATACTGTCTTAGTAAGTCACTCACATCTTGATCATGTCGGAGGTCTACCGGTTCTCTATGAGGAATTTAGCGGAAAATGGTGTTCAGTTGGACCAACAGGTGGAGTAACTAAGATTTTACTGGATGACGCATTGAAAGTTGGTACTCCCTTCCCGCCAAGAAAATTTGACAAGCTAGACTTGGTTTCAAGATACAATGAAACCAATATAGCTAAGGTTTCCAAGAATCATGTCATGCTTGAATATGGTGTGAGCAACGAGGTCGGATCAGGGATTGTTGTAACTCCAATCGATGCATGTCATATCCCAGGGAGTGCAGCCTATCTGATTGATATTGAGGGAGTCAAGATTCTCTATACGGGTGATTTCAATATGGACAAATCGGTCCTATTCCCAGGAGCGATTCTTCCAACAGATTCCGATTATATCATCTTTGATGGAACCTATTGGGCACGGGAAGATTTCGACCGTTCCAGAGTTAATCAACAAATGAGCAAGACCATAGCAGAACATGGACCTGTTATAATCCCTAGTTTTGCAGTTGGACGCTCTCAAGAGATTTTACTCATACTTGAAGAATTAGGAATAACCAAGAACAGGAATACAATGGTCACTGGTATGGCAGAACGAGTTACAAAAATGGTGGGAGTTACTGGTAGCTGGAAGAGTATGAAGAAGAATCGAATTCACCTTGAAACAGATGATGTTCTAGTGGCTGGTGGAGGGATGATGGCGGGTGGACTTGCTAGACACCATTTTAATGAGCACAGAAATAATCCAAAAGCAGCAATAATCCCATGTGGATATCTTGCACCCCGAACTCCCGGATGGAATTTGTTACATGGGTATGAACCTCACGAGTGTACTGTAGAATACGCGAGACTTAGTGCACATTCTTCGGCAACCAATCTGGAAGCATTCATCAATTCTTGCACAGGCAAGAAAATAATGGTTCATACTCCAATCCATTCTCAACCTAAAGGAATTATGATTCCAAAATACAAAGAGAGAATTGTGATACCAACTTAGCCAACTACCACTTATGCCACTATTTCTAGAGTACCATCTAGTACAAGTTTGGTAGCAACAAATTTCATTGCGGGGAGACTCACGTTCAATTTTCGAACGACATCCTCCAGTGAGGTAGTTCCGTTACAAAGGTCTACGAATTTTACAACAACTGCACCATATGCCTTCTCGGTGTCTTCATCTACTTGACCACGTTTCATCAGAATACTTGTAGGTCCAATCTCTACCTTGAAGTCAATCCAACCATACTGGTTCATTAATTGAAGACAACCTGTTACGATTTCACGTGGAATATCTAAGCTCCGTACAAGCCCGCCCACAGTTTCATTATTCTCAATTGCAGATTTGACTTCAACGACAGCTTTCCCAACTTCTCGACTATTGAAAGGCAGTGGGCGACCTGCCTCTCTTGCTCTTACAATGTAATCGAAACTCACTGGCATCAGTGGTAATTCTGCAAGCACATCGAACATAGAAGATTCAAATACAGACAAATCTCCATCCCATGTTTCCCAGATGTTATGGTATTTTTGTTCGATACCCAAGAGTAGAGAATTGAGGACCTTCCTCTGTTCTTCTTCCTCAGTCTTGTTTGTGACAATTAGAGCCATCATGAAATGTTTAGATTTCTCAATCATGACAAGATTACCTTCGTGCTCTATTGTTTCGAGCGCATTAGTAGTACTTGTACCATTGTCTGATTCCTTGCCATCAATTCCACCAAAAGAATCAAGGGCAGATATCAATGATGCAATAGCTTGTTTGTCAATCACTTCTTCTGCGTAGTTCAGATGGTATGCAACTTCGGGTATTCCTTCCTGATGAATGATAAGCATAAGATGAAGTATCTGTGCACGGTCAGGAACCACTTCCGCAATGAGTTCGGTCTCGGTTGAAGCTTCAGTTGTAGTTGTTGTTGTCGTTGTGGTCGATTTCACGTGGGACGTTGTGGTCTTGGTCCCAGTGGTGGAAGCTATTTCAGTAATATCTGCTGAGATGTCATCAGGAACCTTCTCAAAACCACCTGTTTGGGTATCTCTTGCTCTTTGACCGGGTTGTTCAATTTCCTCAGTACCTCGCCTAACAGTGATCATCTCGGAGATTGGTAACTCGGGAAGTGTCACTCCCACAGTTTTAGCTGCTACCTCAAGCATAAGGCGAATGAATTCTTCTCTTCTAGTCTTATCAGTCGCCACCATCTGAAACGTTGGAGCACCCAAAAGCCTCTTGATTTTTTCTGCCTTCATGGATTCAGGCAAGTCTTGCTTGTTTGCAATAATGAACAGCGGAACTGCAGGGGCTTCTTTACGAATAGTTCGCAAGAGAGATTTAGTCTGCATTACATTACGGAATGAACTATCGGTCACTAGAAAGATAATGTCAGTTCCTGAAAAATAGAAACTCCATAAATCTTGAAAAACTGCCTGACCTGCGAAGTCCCAGATGGTAACGAGGAAAGTTCCAAACTGTATCGTTTCCGATGAGTCTACGGCCACGTTAATGGTGGGAGTATAGCCACCAGGAGCAGGTTCCCTACCAAAGAGAAGCCGAAGCAGCGTACTCTTTCCAACGCCACCACTTCCGACGAAAGACACCTTGAATCTTGTAAATATGAGTTCTCCAAGGATTTCATCAAGATTATCTCGAATGTATCCCATACTATTACCACGGAGGGCTGTTGAGATTCTTGAAGCACCCTCTCTAACACGATGCTGGATTACACGATCCTCGTCACGACCATCAGTCACAAAGAGAAGAATCATATCACCGTCTACTTCCGAGTGGAAGACCTTGTGTTTTTCTGCGACGAAAACAGGAGTATCAGGAGCTAATCCTTGAGTGGTCTGGAGGTCAGCATAACCTCGTAGGAAATCTTGAATATCATGTTCTTGAAAGTCGATTTTCCAAAATCTTGTTCGCACTACAACATTGCCTTGGTCTTTTCCAATGAGTAGGACGTTGTGTATCATCTGACTATTCTCAATCCGTGTTTGTGTTTAGATTAGTGACGGTTTTTAGGTGTTATCTATCTTTCTTGCTCCTTTCAAGCTTGCTAGTATGTGTTCATTCTTTGAATGTAATGGTTCCTCGTCTGTGCAATTCAGTGAATACAGCTACTAGAACACTTGGGTCTATTTCCTTTGCTTTTGCAATACTGAAGATTGTGTTGTTTCCATCAACATATTCCAAGATTGCCTCAAGGTCCTCGTACAGTGAGAGTATTTCAACATCTGGAGGTTTCACGATGATTGGTACATCCTCAAGTAGAATCCGCATGACGAAGTCTATCGACCCCAGCCTCCGCAGTAGATGTATTGCACCTAAGATAAGCTCAGGCCCTTTCCCGGGAACCAAACGAGCTATCGAAAGCGATCCATCAAGACGATTCCATACCGCTTCAAGAAAATCTCTAACAGCTGGATGCTCGAACCGATCCCAAACAAGAGCACGTTTTTGAATCGGTGCTATTTTTCCTACAAGGTTTTCTGGTGGCAGAGTAGCAAGTAGTTTTAGAGTAAATAGTGGAGAACGAAAGAGGTCAGTGGGATTTTGATTTATTGGCGGCACTTCATCAAGGAAAAGGTCTGGCAGAAAAGAGAAACGGGAACGTAATGCTTTAACATCTGCATCTTTTCCTGTGATAAGAGTGAAGATATAGTTGGCACGTTCAATGGTGATATAGCTCAGGGCTCCAGTACGAAACACAGAAGTTTCTGTTGGCGTACTCTGATCAATCTTGAATGAGGTGATAGCGGCTACAATATTGGGAGCCATTTCTAAGAAGCGAGAACGTTCTTCATAATAGTAACTGAATACTGCTTCACCTGTTCTCCGGTCCACAACGAAAAATGCTTGATGACCAAGCTCAATTTCATCTGAGGAACTTGATTCAGATACCTTGTCCACATTTTCCTCGATAATCCATTTCTCTCGTGCGAGCTCAGGATGCAAATCACTGAAACCACTATATGCCATAATTGACAAGAGAAGGTGGGTTGGTTTAGGAGAAACGGAATCACAAAGATCGATTCCCAGTTTCATCTCTTTATCTCGAGCTCGTTCGAGATCATCATCAGAACCAGGAACTACAACAATAGTAGCCTTAGTGCTAGACCGAATTTTCTTTACCGCTTCTTCTACTTGGTCCCCCTCATATAATATTCCAGAAACAACTATTGAAAAAACATCGATGGATGTCAGATCACTCGGCCATTCATTGTCTATAATTTCATGATAATAATATTGAGTGACACGAATTGAATTGGGTCCAATGTAAATTGGTTGAGAAAGTACGTTTCTATTTGCCCCCTTATTCTTAATCATCAATTCAACGGCAGAGGTGGTCATATCTTCTGGAGGAGGTTCTACTACAGTAATAATACAAATATTCACTGGAATCCTAAGATAAGTATCAGCTACTTTCTGAAAGTCATCTTTGAAGTCACGCACTGAAGTTCTCTCGATTTCATCTGTCACATGCCAGTCAAGTTTCTTGATGTTTGTAATCTCCACTTCAGTAAAGGAATCCGATTCACCAATTATGATCAATACAGTTAGATCTGCAACCTTCAGGACACTTATTGCACGGTTTCCGATTTTGGTTGTAATGAATTTCTGGGTAGAATTTTCTTCGATTAGACTATAGTATTCGAGAACAGCATTCTGAAAAAATTCATCTGTTATTTCAGATTTAGTGAAATGTACTGATGCGAGTATCTTTGAACCAAGTAGGTCATACAATGTAGCACTCGCTATCAAGAACTTCCAGTCTCCTATATAATACCTAAAATAATTCGGTTGATATTCTAATAAATCAGTAATCATTAATCAACCTTGCTTGGCTCTCTTAGAAAAGAAGTCATTGAGCGAGATAAAACCTCTCATCAATCTTTGATAATCAGAAATGGTCCATTCAGAGTCGTATTTGATAACATCGCAACCCTCACCAGAAGAGATAACAGGTAAATCAGAGATTGCTTCAGATACTTTTACTGGAGCGGCGAGTCCATTATTTTCAACATGAGCATCGTATCGAGTTTTACCACGCGCAATAGGAGATAGTTTTGCATCAGGAGGATTAATGGGGTTGCCGTATCGATTCGCTACAATGAACACTCTTCTTCTCCGTTGAGGTACACCAAATTGCTCTGCTTTCAAAAGAAATGTTTGTGTCTTGTATCCTTCAGATTCTAGTAATCCAAGGAAAGACTGAAGCAATTTTCCTTTTTGTATTGATCGTATCCCAGGTACATTTTCTAAGATAACGTACTCGGGTGCAAGCTCTCTCACTAACTCGATTGTCTTGAATAGTAATGAATTTCTTAGGTCATCGGGATTCCATTTTCCTGCAGTAGAGAATCCTTGGCATGGAGGGCCACCAGTAAGTAGTTGAAGGGTTCTTCCACTCAATTCCGATTCGATGTTCTCAGTTAGATAGTCTACGTCCTCTTGTATGTTGAAATCACTCTGAATAACTCTAGTATTTGGATTATTGAATTGAAAGGTTTCACACATATTTGGATTTGAATCAGAAGAGAGGATAGTATTATGACCAGCTTGCCTCAACCCTTCAGAAAGCCCGCCAGCACCACAGAATAAGTCAACACAACGTCCCTTCGGTATCGTTTCCCCAAGAAACCTAGCTAAAAGCGGGGGTACAGCGTTTCCAATCTGCTTGTATCGGGAACTGAGGCTACCTTTGAATCGGTAGTGATCGGGAAATGATTGTAACCTAGCAGCTTCTCGCATGGAGATGAGGCGATTCTGAGTTGGGTGTATGAACGTCCCATTTCCCGGACGATTAAAGTATGTGTTAATAGTATAACTTGGCATTTCAGAAGTCAGTCTACCATAGTAAGTAGTGCGACCACCAGATTTCATAATCTGAGTTAATCTAGCGGATTTTGCTATGGTGGATTTTGGAAGATCCATCCAATTTCCACCAGGGGGTACATTCATCACAACTTCCATATCCAGATCACTAAGAGTAGCACATACATGATTGTACAGTACCGTTTCAGATTTATGTGAGGCATTTTCTGGAATTGCAGTAGCGATAGTCACAAGGAGTTCATCTACAAAAGGATATGAAAGAGTTTGTCTTATCATATTGATTCAAGCAGTTTAGATAGATATCGTAGAATTTGCACCTTCTCATCATCGGGTGTTCTACGCATTTCAAGGATTGATTTTGCTTGAGGTACTCCAAATCCATAAATTGCAAACACGCTTGCTTCAATATTTGAGTAGTCTAAATTTAGAACAGCTTTTTGTAAGGTTCTCATATTCTTATTGTTCTTATTTGGTTCTATAAAAGGAAGGTTCTGCAACTCACGGATGGATACGTGATTATTGAAATTACTGATTTGAAATCTCCAATTCATAAGCTCAGAATTTAAAATACCTAGGTAGTAATTCAAAATACTAGATGATTCATTTCCGTTCGTAACGATGTAATTACATGAATTAGCAAGGACCGTACCAGGTTCTATTTGTGTAAATTTGAGTCTCCACCTCTGACCCATATTTGAAACCTGCTGACATGCAATCCTATTCATGCTGATGTGTTTTGAGCGACTTGATGTTTCAAGAGTTTTCTTGAACTTGCTCATCTTTACATATTCAGATTTATGCCGGCTCTCCACTAAATGGTATCTAGCAATGTGCGAACCGCGTATGAGAGGTGTGTTTGTTTTGTTTAAAGAAATGGCATTTTTGTTGTTGGTAAGGTCCAATTCACCTCGCCGTATCAGAATATTCTCAAAAGTTCCCAGAGGAGAATGATTGTGAAGCATATCAAGTAATTTGAAACCAGCGGCATCAATACGAGGAATAGTGAGTGTAGTTCCCATCGACCGAAGGATACGGTCTTTTCTGATTTTCATTCGCTTTTTCTCTAAGGCATCCTCCAGAGAAACTCGGTTGAATCCAACTTCAAGGTCATCTGTTTCGCCACCTTTCTTTATCGTAATAATGGAAACAGATTGTGTGATTCCTGGAAATATACGGGAAGTTTCTGGAAAATCATCGATGGTCAGTAAGCAGTTATCTTGGAGTAAGTGTGCTCTCAACCGTTGAGCTGAAACATCACCCAATATATTCGAAGGTACAATACAACCAACATTGCCATTTTCTCGGGTAAGCTGCAATGCGCGTTCAATAAATAGTTGGTAGGTATTAATTGAATAACTGGTAGCGAATTGGTACTCGTTTGATTCTCGATAGTAGTTTGTAGACTCGCAAATACTTCTCTTATTGGCTTCATAGAGATCTGTATGAATCTCTCGAACCCCACTGGCCAAACGTTCACGTATAAACTCAGCCAGATTTGGCTTAAGTCGTTCATATGGAGGGTTCATGACAATGTAATCAAACCCATTCCGAAAATCAGAGAATACCTCTGGGAACTCGAGAGGCCATTCAAAGGCTTCAATACTAGAGGGATCTTGGAAGAAGTGTTGATGATTTGATTCACCTTGTAGACCCTGAAATGAAATCAATGAGTTACCCTTCTTGAGGTTCTTACCGACCATTGAGGGTGGAAATTGATTTGCTGTCTTGTTATCCAGAATTCGTAGGGAAATATCTGCTACTTCTAATGCGCCTGGATCCAAATCAACACCATATAATTTTGGTTTACAATGTGATAATATATCATCAATATCGGATTGTGGAACACCAACTGCGCGTGCTTTTTCATTTGCCACCCAACTGAGCAAGCGTATTTGATTTGCGATGGAAATCAGAAAGGCACCTGCACCACATGCGGGATCTAATATACGCACAGAATGAAAGTCCTCAAAAGAAGATACACCATTCTTTGTTATTGCATGCACGCGTCTTTCTAAATCGTCCTTTATTGTTAGATTGACAATGTAATCAGCGACAGCTTGTGGAGTATAATATGCTCCGAGAGACCTCTGGAACGATCCACGTCTGAGAGATAACGGTAGACGATACGATCCAAGAGAGTGAACCCATCCAAGAAGATTTACGAAATCATTCAATGAAAGTTTCTGTATCTCCTCAGTAGGAACCATGGAAGCCATGGCGATTGTTTGTTTCACATGTTCATGGACTCGTCGTTCTGAAGCACCAAGATGATTAGCTTCATAGGAGAGGCATTTTAATAGAATTTCATCGGATTTCAAATCGCCATCCATATGAGAGAATCGGCTACTGAGAATTAGGTTTAAAGCTGCCAAACGGGTGATTTCAGTCAATAGGCGTGGATTGTCAAAATCTTGAAACTCAATACGACTATGAATGTCACTTATAATAGACCAAGCAAACATCCCTAGGCGTTCTTCCACAATTGGACCTCACAGGCCCAATACATGCAGCAAAGAAAGGTGTTTTGCTCACTTCACTACTTTGCAGAAGTATCACTCTGCATTACACCCCACACATTCCCTTCAGTGTCTTTGAAGTATGCAAGGTAACCAATGCCAGGGATAGTGTTCTTAGGTCGGATGATATCTCCACCGTTCTCCCCTATTTTCTTCAACGCATCATCAATGTCTGAAACATCAATGGTATTTGCACTGAAATCATCTGGTCCTTGACGCATTCCAAATGCTCCGTCAATTCCTGGTTCTTTCTCATCACCAGTCATTAAGAACCAGTAGTCAATTGGTCCATCCCATTTCTGAACTTTCCATCCAAAGACATTCTGATAGAACTTTGAGATACGTTCTGCATCATCTGCAAGAATTTCGAAATGAATTACTCGTGGCATAGGTAAAAGTTAACAATTGTAAATTATAAAACATTCGATAGGGAAGAATTGCAGTAATTCGTTGAAACAGCCAATATTATAGGCGAGTTATGTGTAGAAACAATGCATGGTGATAGAGAGATCCATATCAGATATTGAATACTTAGCATCACACTGCTGGCCAGCTAAAGAAATTGAGAGATATCATGGTTGGATTATTCACTGGAATGATGCTGTGACATGGAGAGCGAACAGTGTCCTACCGCTTGGTGAAACACCAGATTCGCTGTTAGAAGAAATGATTGACTACGTTATAAAATTCTTCAATGATAGGAACACACCACCTGCATTCAAAATTACTGAAGAAAGCAAACCAGAAACACTGGACACTACTCTGGATGAAATGGGATTTCAGATCCAGATGGTAACACATGTACAGACGGCCCCAATTCGAGAGTTAGTATGTTTGAATCCGAAAGTTGCTGTTGATCTCTTTCGAGTATCGGATGAATCTATTGATGCCCTTTTTCATCGTTCAAAGAGAGATGAATTCGCGTTGGAAGTAAGAAGAGAAATAATCCATCGCATTGAGGGAGAGAAGAAGATAGCACGAGTCACGATTGACGGACAGATTGCTGGGGTAGGTTTAGGTGTAGTAGAAGAAGATATGCTAGGTCTCTTCTCAATTAGGACTATTCCAGAATACCAACACCATGGTGTTGGCTGGTCAGTTTCTTGTGCTCTATCTATCTGGGGTGAGGAGAACGGTGCAAATACTGCATTTCTACAGGTTGAAGCTGAGAACAAACCTGCATTAACACTCTACAAATCAATGGGATTCAAAACCAAGTACACTTACTGGTACAGAATTTTAGAAGATGCTTTCGTCTAGTAACAAAATGAGTTCTCGTATCAAGAGTCACCCTTTAAAGAAACAAATTCATCAAAACATAGAACAAGGATGCGATACCTACTCTCAAGATTACCTGATTTTCATTGGTCACAACATCGGTCAGTATTGACCAGAAGCTCAATTTATTGTGACCACTATATTGCATCCAAATCACATGTGACAATTGAGGTTTAATACTCATGTTAGATAAATTACAACAATGTGTTCGTATTGGTGAAGACCTTGGTGCTAGTTTCGTGGAAGCTAGATACGACGATCTCACTTTGAGAACACTACAACGAATCAATGACATCTGGCAAGATATTCAAGTCAAATCACGAATGGGTTTTGCAATCACAGCTTATGTCGATGGTGTGTCAGGATTTTCTTTCACACCCAGCATCGAACTTAAAGATATAAAATTCGCAACGGAGAATGCTTACAAGATGGCAAAGGCATCATCTGGAGCTGCAAAACTCAAACTGCCTTTTGACCGGAGATCTGCCGTGAAAAGTAAGAAATCAGATACTCTATCAGTCAAGATTCATCCACGCGATCGTGATCTTGCTTACAAGATTGATATGGTGAATAGAAGCGTTGAATCAGCAAGAGAACATGGTGAAAATATCAAAACTGCTCGCGGGCTATGGGGTGAATTATATGGTCCTAAAATGCTAGTGAATAGCGATGGGACACTAATTGATTGGGAGTTTCTCATTACAGATTTACGAGTATTAGTTACCTCAAAGACAAGTTCAGGAGCAATGGTAATTGGTGCTAAAGGCCAAGGTGGGACAATGGGTCTAGAAGCATTCGAAAAAGGTGAATTCACACCCGAGAAAATGGGAGAAATAGCTGGAAAGAATGCAAAAGAACAACTACATGCAAAAGCATGTCCAGCCGGTAAATTTAGAGCACTTGTTGAAGAGGATCTTGTTGGTGTTCTTGCTCATGAATCATTTGGACATCTAAGTGAAGCAGACTTTATTGTGACAGGTGGTTCACCTTTGACAGACAAAATTGGTACAACCCTAGGAACAGAGCATGCTACTATTGTTGATGGTGGAATACCGGACATTCACAAATACGGAGGTCTTTGGTTACCATATGATGATCAAGGGATAGCTTCGAATCAAACAACTGTTCTTGACAAGGGGGTACTTATTCATTATCTCCACAATAGGGGTACTGCTAAAAAGCTTGAGCAGAATCCTACAGGAAATGCAAGAGCGGTTAGTTTCGTATTTCCCCCAATTCCAAGAATGACAAATACATACTTCATGCCAGGGACGCTGTCTCAAGAGGAAGCAATTGAGCAACTAGGAACTGGTGTGTATGCAATTCAATCATCCGGTGGACAGGTTGAAGGTGATGGTAGTTTCTTGTTCAAAGCAATCAGAGGTTACTGGGTTGAGAATGGAGAGATTCAATATCCTATCAGGGAAGTTGCACTCTCAGGAAACATCCTCGAACTTCTCTCTCAGGTAGAAGGAGGGACTAAAGAATTAAAGCTGAGGTCGGGTTACTTCGGTGGATGCGGAAAAGGTGGGCAGTCACCACTACCCGTTGGCATGGGAGGTCCACAACTCCTGATTGATGAAGTGACATTTGGAGGAGAGGCATAAAACAGGAGATGATTATGAATGAATTTTGATGATTTAAAGGATGAACTACTCTCTGTGACTGACACCGGACTCGAATATGCAAAATCTCTGGACACTACTACGGAGTTCGAAGTTTACGTTTATTACAAAAATAAAATAGTAGCTCAGATCTCTCAAGGAGTTGTTTCAGCAAAAGCTGGTGCGGTAGCTGGAACTGCCGTCAGAGCAGCTCAAGGGAAGCAAATTGGATTTGCCGTAGCAAGTGGCGTATCGGCTGATAGAATCAAAATTGCAGCCAAAGAAGCTCTATCAATCATTCGGAGTGTGAAAGTTGAAGATGATAGATTTCAGGGATTTGCGGATCCCAAAGGATCAGGTAAGGAAGGGGCATATCACGATGACATTCTATCTCTTGGAACTGATGATCTCATCAAGAGCTGTCAATCAGTAATTATTGAAGCAACTGAAGTGGATGAGAGAGCAAAGGTTGTTTCGTCCCAAGCCAAAGCGGAATGGGGAGGCTATGCAGTTGGAAATACTCGAGGTATACTTGAAGCGACCCGAGGTTGCGCGAACTCTATCGAGTGCAGTGTCTACGCAATTGAGAACGAAGAACGTCGTGGATCGAGTGATTTTGATATAGCACGAGACCGTCTGTATAACCCGGAGGGTGTAGGTAAGACTGCGGCAGAATTTGCTGTAGGAATGTTAGGTGCTAAGAAATTAGATTTGACAACCAAGATGCCAACGATTTGGACACCCATGCCAGCAGGACTCTACATTTTGTCGAGTCTTGCTCAATCTGCGGTTGGTCGACCTGTAGTGGATGGAGAATCACCACTCTGTGATAGAATTGGTGATTTGATTGCATCCAAGGATTTGACTGTGATAGATGATGGCCAAAATCCAAAGACAGTTGGTACCCAGGCTATTGATGCAGAAGGGCTTCCCCAGAAAAGAAATCCAATAATTGAGAAGGGTATTCTGAAGAATTTCCTTTTTGATAGTTACTTCGGAAGAGCTTTTGACCTCGAATCAACTGGCAATTGTTCACGCGGTGGAGGCGTCTTTGGAGGAGAAACTCCCTACGAGTCACGTCCAAGTGCTGCAACTATGTGGTTAGATGTAGAAGCAGGAAAGAAGAGCCTTGAAGATATCATTTCTTCAATTGATGAAAAAGCGATTCTCGTCAGAGACTTCCCACTGGGTATCTCTCATTCTAGCATTGCTACCGGTGAATTCTCATGTGTTGCAGGATCTGCATATCTTGTCGAGAATGGTGAATTAAAAGGGTCAGTTGAACCAGTATCAATAGCCGGCAATTACTATGAGGGGTTCAAGAATCTCCTTGATGTTGGTTCTGACAAATTGACTATCCCATATGGAATCTCATTGCCAACTCTTGTCATGGATGGATTCTCAGTAGTTGGATAGAAATCTAATTTGATAGCTGTTGGGGGTGTTCAAGCATCCCCATCACCTATTTTTCTTTTTACAAGCGCGAAACCACTTCCTAATATAGTGTCTTGAAAGAATATCGTCGATTTATATGAAAGCTCAGGCCCTTGGAATTGTATCGCTTATAGTAATAGTTGCTGTTTTTTCGGGTCCCCTGTTAATGCCTGTTGCAGATGGACAAGAAATCAGCGATGTCAAAGTATTGATGCTTGTAACCGAAGCATTTGGTTGGAATTACTTTGACGCGAAGGACATACTTGAATCGTGGGGTGTGAATGTTACAACAGCGGCAAATGCATTGGATGTTGATGTTGCCTCTTGTTATAACAAACCTCCTCGAGGAACAACTGCTGATTTCCTTCTCAGTGCAGTGGACAACGATATAGTAACCCAATTTGATGCATTATTCATTCCATCCGGAGGACACTGGCAAAGTTTGATTGGTAGTTCAAGAGTGTTGAATTTCATATCATATGCGCATGAACACGGTGTACTTATTGCAACTACTTGCATCGGAAATCGAGTTGTTGCTGAGTCGAATGAAATTGTGAATAGTACAAGTGTAGTCAACTACGGGTACACGACTACCTACATGATAGCTGCAGGTGCTGAAATAAGAGATAACCGCTACGATGTAGTTGTAGATAATGGAATCATCACTGGAGATTCAGGTGGAGGAATTGGAGGAGATGGATACCTTTCAGCTCCAACAAGTGAGATTTGTCAAGCTATCATAAGCGAAACACTCGGATATTCATATGTTGAACAGGCACAGGTTTTACCTCTTGTAGGTGAATCAGGAACTGTGTTCAATATCTCTGCAGATATTGCAGATCTTGACTCTGAACTAGGTAGTCTATCAACTCTAGATATCAATATCACTGATGTCCAAGCTAGAATATTCACAAAGGAAAATCGAACTCTAATCAATATTATCGAACTTACAGATCTTGATGTTAACGGGAAATATGAAGGTTCTTTCAATGGAGCCATCGATGGTGAGTATGTTATCGATATTGAGGTCGAAGATACAAACTCAACACTTGTGATTGAAAGAGAAACTGCAAGTTTCACCGTTGGAGAAGTACCAACTACTTCGGGGTCAACGGATCTGCCCTTAGATCCGCTCCTAATTGGATCAATAGGTGCGGGTGGTCTTATAGTCGTAATTGTAATCATGCTCAAAAAGAGAACATAGGGAACTTCAACAATAGTCTAGGAATCATCTGCATTCTTGAGGTAAAAGGCTTCCCAAGGAGAGGGATTACCAGTCAAGAGGTTCACCGACGGCTGGAACAATACATTTGGCATCAGGAATCTGTTGATGAAGCTTCTTACAAAATCCGGAGGGCTTCCGAAGTAACCAATGCATAGGAACAATGACAGGTTTAGGATTATCAAGACTAGAAATCATCTTGAGTGCTTTTCCAGGGCTTGCAGTAAAACCACCTGAAATTGGTATAGCAAGCACATCGACTTGTTGCTGTGGAAAGTTACTAAACTCTACTGCATCTCCACAATGAGCAAAGGAGAAATCACCTACAGAAATCACAACCGCCAAATTGTGCACTCCTTTGAACATCCCATGTCGCAATGTCGTAAATTTGAAATTCCATGGGCCATGAGTAAAAGAATTTCCATCATCAACAATTTTCACTCGTTCACCCAAATGCGCAAATTTCAAAGCAGTCTGCGCGTTGCATATTAGTATAGCAGTGGGATTTCGTTCCAAGAAGACTTCAGCACCACTGATGTGATCAAAATGCTTGTGCGTACAGAATATGAGATCTCCGTCATACTCCCCGGATTGTTTGTTTGTTGGGTCAATTAGAAGTCGCGAATCATTGTACTCTAATAGAAAACCGGATTGTCCAAGGTAGGTCATAGTCGGAGTTTCAGTCATTGGTCTCACTCTCACCAATTAATTGGATCTAGTAAATAAATTAATTGAATTTCAGAAGCTGTACTTTTTGATACTTGATTCAGTAAGTCGTAAACAGAGAAGTAGAAAATCTGGACCACTAGCCCTTAATATCTGCCCAACCTCGATGAGAATTCCAGGCGTTTGAGTTCGAACATATTCAAAAAGTGATTCTTCTGACTCACTCAATGCATGACACATATTTTTCATATGTTCATGGACAAGTCCCTTACTTATACGACCAGTTTCTCGAAGCATCCAACTCTCTAACGCGATCTGGATATCTTTCCCAATTGTTTCTGATTTTTGTAAAAGGGCACCAGTTATTTTTGTGGGTTTTTCCCTAGCAATTTGGGGTAGTGCTTTCTTGCTTCCAACGACAAGACGAATCTCATCGAGAGGATTTTTAGGTTGAAGTGATTTTGTAGCATCACTCTCAACCATTAATTTTTGGTATCCTTTTACACCAAGCAGATGAATTGGTGAGATGAAGCCCTTCGATTCCATGTTTCGAAGAAGAGCTCTGAATGTATCACGTGTAACGAGTGAACGGTTTGCCGAAAGATGGAGAAACCTCTGATAGAGTGTTTCTTCTGCTTCCATTATGGACCAACCAAATGAGCGGATGACATCTAGCTCAACATCCGTGGGTGACTCTATTCTGTTCCCTCTTTCGGACAACGCTTAACCTCAAATCATTAGTTGTTTAATAATAGGATACTAATGTAATAAAACTGATTATTCAACATATATGGACATAGAATTATAGATACACTCACATAGGTTGTTCTGGTGGGTCATCCTTTTCAATATGTGATAAATTTCTGCTTAGATTTAAAACCATTCAACAGAACTTCTAAAGAGGCTGATGAAATTGAAGTTTCCAAGAGAGAATGTTTCTGCAACCAGATGGATTGCAACAGTATACGGTATATTAGTAGGATTAGCCGGAATCGAACATGGTATTTTCGAAATTCTACAAGGAGATGTTCTAACAACTGACATCATGATTAATGCAATTGGTGATGCATTCAAGTTCTGGTCCGGCAGTAGTGAAAGAGCACTAACTATCATTCCAAATTTCCTTTGGACTGGAATTCTTGCAGTAGCCTTTGGAATCATAGTAGTCGTATGGGCAACATTCTTTGTTGAGAGGAAATATGGAGCTTCAGTTCTATTCCTTCTAACCATCACACTCTTCCTTGTTGGTGGGGGATTCGCTCCGATATTCGTTTCAATCCTTGCAGTTGCCGCAGCAACCAAAATATCCAAACCATTGAACTGGTGGCGAGAGCGCTTTCCTGCGCAAAGTACATTCACGAAACTATGGCCATTAATGCTAATTGCGTTTGTGATAGTGTTTTGGAGCGCTGTTGGAATTCAGATATTCGGACTACCTCTAGCGGCCCATCTCACGACCAATCTCATGATGATTTTCTCGGTCCTGATGATATTTCTTTTACCAATCGCAGTTATGGTAGGTCTGGCATTTGATGCGCAGAAACCTCTTGAGCAGTAGATTCAGCTTGATGCCGATCACCGCTTTGTCGCACACAGATTTTGAAATACTATTTATGCAAGGGAACCGCTAAATTCTTTCTATGGACGAACAATGGAAACGAGAGAATCTTATCAAAACACATGTGAACATGAGGGCTCATCTATATCGAATTA
>Ga0307425_1000509_pt1 | contig 24417 bp, 22 predicted proteins | sample SalMarWE160330MG_FD_202152 | JGI IMG/M metagenome (GOLD analysis project Ga0307425, IMG submission 202152) | Salt marsh sediment microbial communities from the Plum Island Ecosystem LTER, Massachusetts, United States - WE1603-30 | ecosystem: Environmental > Aquatic > Marine > Intertidal zone >...
CCGGCTTTTCCTTTGCCATGAGAGAGTGCCCGAAATCGATAACCACACCCACATTTTCCCCGCACTCCCGCGCGAGATACAGAGCCTTGCCGACCGCGCCTATTGTCATGTACTTCCGCGGTTCTTTGAGCTTGTACTCGAGGCAGACCTTCATGCCGGTATTGTACCCGGCAATCTGCTGAATACTGTCTCTAAGGGTGTTCCAGTGATCCCGAAAATCCACCTGGAAAGAGTAATCGTACCCGTCGCTTCCAAGCCACAGAACCACGGCCGGACATCCGAGCTCAACCGCATTGTCGATGCTCTTCTTACAGATGCCGATTGCCTCCTCCCTGATTTTTTTATCGGAGTGAGATATCGATCCAAGTTTGAACTTTTTGTCACCGAACGTATTTGCAAGAATACCGGTGAGTGCAAGCCTGTTATCGGAAAGCCACCCCTTGAACTCTCCGAGATTAATCCCGTCGATCTGTGACGATATGATTTCAATACCGTCGATCCCATCGATACTCCCCGCAATATCTACAACCTCATGAAGCGTTAACGCCTTATCGGCATACCCTCGCGGAACGTACCGATCAAAGGCACCGCCTAATGCCCAGAGACCTGCTGCATACTTGAATTTTCCCATGTCTGACTCCTCCATTAATATTTGCAACCTGTATCTATGTTACTGCTTCATAGTACGCGACATGATTTATCCTGTCAATAGTGCTTTTTGATTCAAAGAGCCATAATGTTTATCACCAAACGTATTTTTCGGAAACAAAGCATCCGAATAGAATACAGATGCACTAGATACCCAATGGCTCCAAACCATATCCAATGAAAGTCCGTTTGAATAATCCGCTTTTCCTGATCTTATACAGTCCTGCGTTAAACTCCTGCACTAATTGATGGCCGTCCTTCTGAAAGGCAATAAAAAGTTCCCGTTCTATCTCGAAACCGTCTACCCTAACGATATCATCCCTACCAAGTTCTTTGATAAGGTAGGTTCCAACCCCGACATCCATCAATGCGAGACGGTACCATTCTTTTACGAGACCTGTAAGGAGGGCTTTCTGGGAATGCTCTTCAATTTTCTTTGATTCTTCAAGATTATCAATAAAAGGTCCATATGAATAACCGGCAACTACCCCTATTTTATTCTTTTTCAATTGAATTCCAATATCAAGAACTGGATCAAAGGATATTCCGAGGGGTGCCTTTTTAAAAAAGACAGTTTTTGCAACCCGCAGGATATCTGAAAATATAAAAAGCCTTTCACGTTCAGCAGAGCGCATAATCTGGAATATTCCATCTGCCTCTCTGTTTTCCATCAATGTAATACTCTTTTCCCAGGGGAAAAGCTGTACATGCGCTTCAATACCGGCCGCTTGAAATGCCTGTATAACTATTTCATAATCAACCCCAGTAACTTCATTATTTTTTTTGAATTGATACGGTGGGTACGGATCAGCAACGAGTTCTACAATTCTCCTGCTTTCTACCATTATAGTTTCCTTTTCTGATGAGGTTATTATTCACTTAACCATCAAAAGGTCGACGGAACAAATCGATTAGAGCTGGCAATCCCCTTCGCACACGTAGTGGTAAACATGTAATACAACAGTGGCATTTTTTTCGAGAGATGTTATCAACTGTACCGGGTCTCTCAATGGCCGCAGACCCTTGCAAGATCGATGAGATCGGGATGAACAACTTCACCATTCTCTGTTATTACCTCGCCGTCACAGGTAACGGAACAATCCAGACTGATACCGTCTATATGTGACGCGGCGACCCTCGGAGCACCGCCTGAATACATCGGCCCCTGGTAGCCGAACCCCCATTCAGTACATCCCCACACTCTTTCATCCTCCGTTGTGGCATATCCCAGCTTTGCATTCGGGTTGAAGCCGTAACATACATGCGCCGCAATGTACACGTTGGGATCGTTCAACTTCTCAAACCACCTGCGCACAATATCCGCCTCTTTACCGCCGCGAATTTCCCGTATCCTGCCCTTCTCCACCTCGTACACAACAGGCTCTGATACAATCCCGATGTCCGCTTCCCCACCCCCGGAGATAGCGCCGTCAAAAACCATTGTCCCGTTGATAGATTCTTCTCTGGGAGCCCAGCCGATCTGGCCGGTAAGAAAGTGTCCGCCGGGAGTTTCAGCAATATGCTCATTTGCAAAAGGACGTGAGGGGTCGTTTTCAAACCCCACGTTTGTGCCGGCTGCATTCACTATTTTCATTTTTTTCGCACTTCTAGTTATCTCGACAACCTTTTCCTGAAACGCGACCTGAGCGTCAATATCAACTTCGCCGATACAGCGAATAAGCTGCTCTGTCGAAAGCCCGCCCAGCATGAGGTTTCTCGTACGTCCGTTTGTAACAGCCCTCTCCCACGGTGTGCCGTACAACAGCCACTGATTGTTGAGCTCAATCCAGGCATCCGCTTCAGGGCATGCGGCAATCAGAGGGGCGGGAAGGTATGGATCGGTTGCCTTTCCGTAACCTTTCGGTGTCGAATGCCAGGCTACCATAACCTTTGCCCCGAGCGCCTCCCCTGCTTTTGCCATCTCCTCGGCAACTCTGAAATCACTGATTGAATCAATTGTAATAAGCAGATTTTCTCCTGGCTTCACTCGCAGAATTTCCTTTACCGTTTTGAACGCTGCTTTAAAAAGTTCTAGATCCCGTATCGTGGGCATGATCCCTCCTTTCATTCCTGGTAAGAAGATTTTTTAAAAGAGTCAGGTAAATACAATTCCATAGCTGGAATGCCGATATGCGGTTCAGGATGTGAGTTTCACAAATATTTTCCGGATAAACTTTCTAAAATAAGGAGCAAGACCCTCCGGAAGAAATACAATCACAATAATAAATATCAAGCCGTATAAAATACGTAAATATCTTTCAATTGAAACGAGAAGCTCTGGTATCAATATGACGAAAAGCGCCCCGAGGATAGGACCATAAAATAACCTGCTCCCGCCGATGAGTGGAATAAAGAAGATGTACACCGTTGTAAATACCTCTATATCGACCGATGACACAAAACCTGTATAGTTTACATACATCGCCCCGCCGATACCGGATATAAATCCTGCTAGAGCATAGGCGAGCAATTTGTAATTTCTTGTATTGATTCCCACGGCCTGTGTCAACCGGTCATTTTCCGAAATAAGTGTAAATATCTTGCCTGTTTTTGTTTCCATTAGCCAGAAAAAGGCGGTAGCTATAACTGCTGTCAAAAGTATTACAACGACATAGATATACTTATCGTCAATAAAATCGGACATACCGGTAAAATAGAGGCCGCTTCTCCCGCCTGTAATGTCGCGGAGAGCTTCAATGAGCCGAGGAAAAAGAATGGCCAGCAGAAAAGAAGCCATGCTCACATAAAAACCGCGTGCTCTGATAGTCGCAAGGAATATAACGACAGCTACAAAAGAGGCAGCAAACGAACTTATGATCATTGCGCCAATCAACGGCCAGCCGGCCATTACCGTTAAAATTATGGTTCCGTACGCACCGATTGCCATAGTCACCGAGTATCCGAAAAAAGGCTGACCGCATTTAAAATAGAGAAACCAGGCTACATACCCCTGGATTAAGAAGAGGTATAGATACCCGGAAACCTCCTGAAGGTACCCTCCCTTCACGGCGAACAACAGTGGCGTAAAAAGAATCAAGGTTGTAATAATTTTTTCATAGCGATCGTTCACTTCCAAGAATCCCCTTTGGCGCAATTATCAAAACAAGTATGACAATAAAATATAAAATAACGCTCTGCCACATCCCGCCGAGCAGATACCCGCTGAAACTCATCACCATCCCCATTATCATCGCACTGATTATCCCTCCCCATATATTGCCGATCCCACCGACAACTGCAATAATGAATCCCGTGAACCCAAGGTCCCAGCCGCTGAGAAGGGTGAGGTTGTACAACGCCCCCCAGAAAATAGCACCAACACAGGCAAGTGCACATCCCAGTCCCGATGCAATACTGAACACCCTGCCGGTTTTTATACCGACTAGTTTTGCAAGCTTTAGATTCTGCGATGTCGCCTGCCAGGATTTTCCGATTTCCGTATGTTCTTCCAGAAGACGAATCGCCACCAGGGTGCCGAGTGCGAATACGAGGGCAAAAACCTTGAAGTATTCAACCGTAACACCAGCAATGGTTATTGTTCCAATACGTGGAAGTTCGAGGCTGATGTTCGGGCGCGGAAAGATGGATCTGATTATGCCCTCGAAAACGAATCCAAGAGAAATGGTTATTATGAAGAAAAGGGTTGAATCACCCCCTCTTTCGCTTATCGGTGTCAGGAGTACGGTCTGGATAATATATCCAATGGCAAAACAGGCAACAACACCTATCAGAATGGCAAAACCGATATTAAAAGAAAGGAAATACCATGTTAAAAACCCTCCGAATACCCCGATAATACCGATTGCAAAATTCGGTATTCCGGTTATACCGTATATCACCGCTACTCCCAGTACCGGAAGCGACAGTATGCCCCCCATAATCAATCCGGTAATAGTGCCGTTCAGTAACATCTCGATTCCTCAATAAATAATTTTTCGGCGATGCGGTCTATCCTCTCCATAGGGTTACAGCAATTGATTAAGAATAATTTTCATTCCTTAACTTATCGCGCCCATATACAGATCCTTCACGATATCCTTACTCAAGTTATCTGTCTTTTCATCAAATCGAATCGTCCCTGCCTCCAGACCGAAAAGCCTGTCGGCAATGTGAAGGACCTTGATATTCTGTTCGGCTAGGACAATTGTTTTGCCCGTATCCTCCATAATTTTTCTCAATGTTTCAAACAGCCTAGTCACCAATTTAGGTGCAAGCCCGATTGAAGGTTCATCAATGAGCATCACCTTTGCATTTGAAACGATCCCGATACCGACTGCCAGCATTTTTTGCTGTCCGCCGCTCAATGTATTTGCAGTTTGTTTTTTTCTCTCCTTCAAAACAGGAAAAAGTTCATACGCATAATCTATCAACTCTACTCTATCACTGCGGTCACTGAGGATTACACCGACCTCGAGATTCTTCTTTACGGACATAAGAGGAAAAATGTTACCATCCTGTGGAACAAGCATCAACCCGAGACGGCGCCTTTTCAATACCGGCCAATTCTCAATCGATTCTCCCTGAAAACTTATTTTACCTTCAGCAATACGGAGGGACCCGGCGATTGATTCCAGAAGAGTTGTTTTGCCCGCACCATTCGGGCCGACGATACCCACAATTTCATTCGAGTGGGCGTTAAAGTTTATAGATTTCAGTGCAACGACCTTCCCGTAACATGCAGTTAACCCGGAGACATGCAAAATCGGTTCACTCAAGACTCTTCTCCATCATTTATTCCAGATATACATCAAGTACCTTTTTATTATTTTTAATATCATCCGGCATGCCTTCAGCTATCATACGTCCCTCATCAAGAACAAAAACCCAGTCAGATGTTTTCATGATTGGCCCTATCTCGTGCCCGATCTGGAAAATAGTGTACCCCTCCGATTTCAAATCTTCGACTATTTCACATATTTTTTCAGTTTCCGAGGGGAGCAAGCCTCCGACCAGCTCATCCAGGAGTATGAGCTGTGGATTTGTCGCAAGCGCTCTCCCAAGTTCAACCAGTTTTCCGTCCAGTGGGGGTAAATTCGAGACGAGTTCATCTTCCTTTTCCCTTATTCCGAGATAATCGAGAATTTCATACACCTTTTTCATTCTTGTTTTTTGATCGATCGTATCCTTAAACATGCCGGCAACTATATTCTCGTATACACTCAGGCGGGGAAACAGGTTTTTCTGCTGATAGGTTCTGGTAATACCCTTCCTGCAGATTGTATAGGGCCTTAAACTGGTGATATTCTCACCGAGAAATTCGATCTTCCCTGAATCTGCCGGAAGGGTACCTGTAATGAGATTAAAGAGAGTGGTTTTGCCGGCTCCGTTTGGCCCTATCAAACTCCATATTTTACCCCGATCGAGCCTGAGGCTTACATCTTCAATTGCACGAATTCCGCCGAAATGTTTGAAAAGGTCTTTGATCTCAAGCATTGCTGTTAAATCAATCTTTCTCGTTCATGTGTAAATTTTATACAACGTGTAAAAAATCTTTGGTACAGTACAGCGCGGACATGAATTTAGAATGTTCGATTGCAACCCTGGACCGCGCTATACTATATTCGCACCTGTCTGAAATCACACTGCGTGTCAACCCGTTATTTCATGGGGTATTTTTCGTCTGGCTCGAGTTTTGTTACGCCTTTCAGCTCCTCGAGTATTTCAGGCATTGACATTTTGGGTGTATCGAATACATCGACCAGCTCGGGATGAAGCCCGAAGCTTGGATCGAGCTCACCTGCACCCGGTACAAACTTCACAATCGCCGCTTTTGCGCCGGCATTGTTTCCGTACCCGTCAAGCGGCCCCATTGGACTTATACATACATTCTGAAAGGACACCTTCTGCATCGTGTCAACAATAACATCAGGATCCTTGGTTTGAGCAGTCTCATATACCTTTTTCACCCAGTACATGAGCTGATAGTAGTTGTTTGTGTAAGCCTCAGGGTAGGCCTGTTCCCCGTATTCCGCCTTCCATTTCTTGACGAATTCTTTCCATTCCTTGCTTGTGGGATCGTGATCTGCGAGCGTGTATATGTTCTCCGCGCCAAATTCACCGGTAATCTTGGCGCCGCCCATATTGGAATACGTGGTCCCGTAGAGCACGAACTCGGGTCGTGCATCTGCATCGCGAAGCTGCTTTGCAACGCTGAACCACCCCGCGCCGGTGTACGGAATGAACACCGCATCGGGCTTTTCCTTTTTCATGATCAGCACCTCTGTGGTGTAGTCGGTTTTATCAAGAGGCGTGTAGATAATGGGACCAATCTCAAAGGGATGCCCGTGCTGCTCCCAGTACGCCTTAAGACCCATGCCGTTGCTGTAGCCCCAGTCGTAATCACCTGCGAACAGCGCGACCTTCTTGGCGCCCATTTTCTCGAAAAACTGGCCGGCAATCTGGCCTGCAAAGTAATCGGCGTATCCATAGTACTCGACCCATTTACTGTAGGGAACTTCACCGGGGGGCATGTACTTGCTCATACTGAGGTGTCCACCGACAACTGTTGGAATTTTTACCTTCGGGGATTCGACGCAGAGAGGCCTGATGGTGGTCTCAAGAGCAACACCGCCCATTACGTCTGGTTTCCATGTGCTTACCTCCCTCTTCAGCTTCCTCAGAAGAAGAGAGGGTTTGGTTTCCGTGTCGATCACCTTGTACTCGATACCCGAGAATCCGTCGATGCCCATCTCATTGATTTCCTTGACCGCTAGCTTCATCGCCCTGTCATAGGCAGGGCCGATATTGCCTGCCGCACCGGAAAATGCGAGTGTGCCGAGAAACCGGATCGGTTCTTCCGCCTTTTTCTCTTCTGATGACGCTAAAAGAAAGCTTGAAACAGATCCAATTGCCACAATAACAATAACAGCAACAATCAGAAACCTCAGCTTCTCCTTGCTCAACCTTTTACCTTTCATAACGCACCTCCTTCATTATAAATGTTTTTATGATAAAAAACTTGAAAGCTCTTTTTACTGATAGGAGCTTGCAGACTTACTTCTTGAGTATAATTCTGAAAATTTACTTCCCCATGGCACGTGCAGTCTCAACCAGTTCGGGATGCACGACAGTGCCCTCGTCCGTGAGCTGCACGTCGTCAAGCCATACACTGGAGTTCAGGCATATACCGTCTGCGTGCGAGACTGCTTCACCCACGTTGCCCTTGAAAAACGGTCCCTGAAAACCGTTGCCCCACTCGGTTGAACCCCATACACGCTCATCCTCCGTGCATAATCCCGTTAATATGGCTCCGGGATTGAACCCATAACATACATGTGCAAGGCAGTACATATTCGGATCGTTTAGTTTTTTAAGCCAGTTTCTTAAAACCTTGGCCTCCTCCTGCCCGTTGATTTCCGAAATTTTCCCTTCCTTAATCACAAGTTCAACATGATTTGCAAGAATACCGAGATCGGCTTCTCCACCGCCCGAAAATGACCCGTCATATACGATTACACCGTTAATGCTCTCTTCTCGCGGCGCCCATCCAATCTGTCCCACGAGAAAATGGGGACCGGGGGTTTCAGCACGAAGCTCATTGGTAATCGGACGTTCGGGGACGTTCTCAAATGATATATCGGTGCCTGCAGGAGTTGTTATCTTCATCTTCTTAGCCTTATGCGTCAGCTCGACCACCTTGTTCTGGAACTTTTCCTGTAACTCCATATCGAGCTGTGCAATGCATCGAGTAATACGCTCCGGATCGAGCCCCCCGAGAAAGAGGTACCGTGTTCTTCCATTCGACATTGCTTCTAGCCACGGTGTTGAATAGAGAAGCCACTGGTTGTTGAACTCGATCCACACATCAGCGGCAGGAATAGCCTTTTTAAGAGGTTCGGGAAGCTGCGGATCGGCAACCTTGCCGTAACCTCTCGGAGTGGAATGAAAAGCCACCAGAACTTTTCCACCTGCGGCCTCGGCTGCTTTTGCCACCTCCATTACCGGTTTTAAATCCATTACGGAATCAACAGTAATGATGACATTCTCACCTTTCTTGATTTTACACATTTCGAATACAACAATATAACCTGCTTTCCCAAGTTCAAGTTCAAACATATCGGGCATGTTTTACCTCCTGATTATTAAAGAATTTCTTTCTCCGATTGGTTTTTAAAAGCAATTTTACTCGATGTAAGTCCCATATTTACATATATTTCTGCAAGCTTCAATGATGCAACGGCAGGATCGATGACAGGCACGCCCAGTTCCTCACTCAGTTTCTTCGTATAGCCGGACATCCCGGTACACCCGAGGGCGACAGCTTCGGCACCATCATCCTCAACTGCTTTTTTCGCCTCTCTAAGAATAGCACTGTACGCCTTCTTTTCGTCATGCAGCTCAAGTACAGGAACCCGGGTGTATCGAACTGAGGCTACCCTGCCCTGAAAATTATACTTTCTGATATTATCTTTTATAGCATCTGCAGTGCTTTTTAAAACGGTTACAACAGAAAAGTTTGTGCACAGCCCCATTGCCAGCAAATAGCTCGCCTCACCGGCGCTTGCTACCGGTATATGGACAGCTTCCCGGGCGGCACGCACTACTGTATCCATCGCGCAATCGAGGCTTACCGCATCGTACCCCTCTTTTTCAGCCTTTTTCACTTCCTCAATAATATAAGGTGCGGCAAAGGCCTCATCGTATGCGGCTTCAATCGATACCGGTCCGTGGCTGAGACAGATAACGTCAACCGTGGTCCCGTCTGCTGCTGCAGCTTGTCGCTCCTGAACCTGGCTATCCCTGAATTCGGCAGATGCGTTGGGTATAATGACCTTGATTTTCATAACAGTGTTATCAATTTTAACATGGTGTGCACTCTAAATAAAAGATAGTAAAGGGACGGATTGTATATGTCAAGTAAAATTGTAATCGAATATCAGATTTTTTATTATTAACGTGATATAATCTACTCTTATTTATGTAAAACATAATTATTATTCAAATTTTCTACGTTTTCTTTAATATATTTTTAGACCATTAATGCATCTTTAATCATATTACAATAATTATGCGGTGGAAACCAGATACAGGATACAGGCAGGTCGTTTCAACTCTGTACTATGCATTTTCCTTCATCAGCCGTCTGACTCAATTGCCCTTTATCCCAGAAGCTTGGGAAACCACCGTATGTCCGGCATACCTGGTTTTTTAACCGCTCGAAGCTGCTCTGCGGAAAGCGGAGAATCTGTCACGATCATCACCGCGCCGAGTTCTTTTGCTTCCTCAATCCGTTGTTCTGAAAGCCGTCTGGCAAGATCGGGATAGATTGCCCAAAGCCCCCCTCGACGCCGCTGCTTTTCGATAAAGAACGAGACCAAACCGAAAAAACCCGCTTCATACCGAGCACATCAAGTATGACCCGCGGTGTTTCGTAAACATCACACTTTCCAAGCAGGTCCTCCGGTCCGCTGCAGTCGTAATTATGATTCAGGCGTGCGGTAACGAGTATTTCGAAATGCGGTTTTCACTCCGCCCGAACTCCGCCGTGAATTTTCTGATACAGACCTCTCTCTTTTAAAATGTTGATATCTCTCTGGACTGTGATCCTCGAAACAGCAAGCTCCTTCACAAGCTCGTTGACCGAATACACCCCTTTATCGGTAAGCTTTAAGAGTATCCTGTTTCTTCTTTCCTCGGGTATCATATAAATTGCCAATACAGGAAGCACATGTAAAAAAGCACATGGTAAATATGAGTATATTCTTATATTCTTCGGACACGCTGCATCTGGATAAGGTCGCTTACTGGCGACATTACTTTGCTCTAAATTAGGTTAATTACTGAACAAAATTGATCGATTTTTGATAGATTTTCGAACATTTACCGAATAATGGATTTGCTGTCAAAAATATTATTTTCTTTTTAACGGAAAACGCTTAATTTTTTACAATACCGATGAAATCGGCGAATGGTTTTTGAATGGTCTGGCAACCAAACTTAACTTTGTGGGAATTCCCTGAAAAATTAAAAAATGAGATCAAAGTATAAAAGTTTAGTAAAGCTTCTCTTTCGGTTTCTTGGACCGGGTTTTCTGGTAACCGTTGGGTTCATCGATCCCGGAAATTGGGCGACCAATATTGCCGGAGGCTCGGAATTCGGTTACGATTTATTGTGGGTAATAACCTTGAGCACCCTTATGCTCATACTGATTCAGAATATGTCAGCCAGGCTTGGAATAGCAACCGGCAGGTCGTTGGCTGCGAATATCAGAGAAAGATTCCCAAGGCCTATTGCCGCGTTCATCGGCTTTACAATTATTACTGCATGTGCGGCAACAGATGTCGCTGAATTGGTCGGCGGAGCAATCGGTTTCAGGCTTCTATTCAGATTCCCTCTGTGGCTCGGTGCGTTGGTAACAGTAATACTGGAGGTTTTTTTCATAGTGACCCAGCGGTATCACACGCTTGAAAAATCTATACTTGCGTTTCTCGGGGTGATATCCGTCTGCTACTTGATTGAGATATTTATTGTGAAACCGAACTGGATCCAGCTAGCTCCCGCAATTGTAGTGCCACGTATCAGTACAAGTAACATATATATAGCAATGGGGATTCTCGGAGCCGTGGTTATGCCCCATAACATATTTCTTCATTCAAACGTTATTCACAGCAGAAACTGGGGGGCCACGGAAGCTGAAAAAATAAAACTGGTACGGTATGAAAAGATTGATACAATATCGGCAATGGGTCTCGGATGGACGGTAAATTCCGCCATGATCATTGTCGCTGCATCTGTTTTTTTTAAAAACGGAATTATGGTTGGCAGCATTCAGCAGGCCTCTGAAACGTTGAAACCACTTGCAGGGAACCTTGCCGGTTTCTTATTTGCACTGGCCTTAGTTTTTGCCGGTGTCTCATCATCAATAACTTCTTCAATGGCTGAGGTTAATGTCATAACTGCCTTTTTAGGGAAACCCGAAGATCCGAAAACCGCCCTCTACAGAATCGCGACATTTATAACGGCGCTGCCTTCGTTTTTTATAATTTTATTGAAGCTTGATACTTTCAAAATATTGATACTGAGTCAGGTGGTCCTCAGCATTCAGCTTCCGTTCACACTGATCCCTCTACTTATACTATGCCGCAGCAAAAAAGTTATGGGAGGATTAAAAAGCAGGGCCGGGGAGTTTTCTTTTGCAATTATTGTTTCCGCCATCATCATATTTCTCAATGTGTATCTTTTATACAGTACGATACACCAATAGGAGGCATGAGGCCGATGTATAAAAATATCCTTTTGCTTCTCGACTGTTCACCGTTTGACAGGGTTGTTATTGAACACATCAGGATGCTCGCAAACATTCACAACTCACATATCCACCTGTTTCATGCTGTGCACGCGCATACGCTCGATCAAAAGAGGGTGCTGACTCGAAATACGGAAGAATGTCTTAAAAATGCTGCCGATGCCTTCAGACAGGATAATCTACAGGTAAGTTATTCCTACAAAGAGGGAGAGCCGGGTCCGGAGGTGATCGGTAAAATCAATGAAGCAAAATGGGACCTTATCGCACTGGCCACTCACGGCCATCGGTTCTTCAGTGATGTTATTTTCGGGAGCATATCAGACGCGATAAAACACCATACGAACATCCCTGTTCTGCTGATAAGAGGAAGTGATAAAGAAAAAGAAAGCTGATGATGCCACCCCTACAATACCTTTCTTATGGCGAGGGCAATTTTCGCGAGTGAAACAGGAATGCCGCGGTAGACCAAATAGCGATCCTCCCATGTCGGCTCAAACTTGCTCTTGAACTGCCGTACACCCTTTGAATGAACGAGCCAGTTGAAATGTTCTGAAATCTGGTATATTGCATTTTCCACCATCGAGGTTCCGGGTTTACTGCCTATCCCTGCCAGTCCCAGGTAAAAGGTACGGTACTCCGTCTCCCTCAAAATTAGCATCATCCCCCTGAAAAGATAATCCATGACTCCCCAGTGGACTCCAGGTCTGTGCCTCATCAAATCAATTGTGGCTTCCCCCGGCCGATACGAGGGAATTTGATTTGCGAAAGCAAGCATGCGTCCATCCTTATCACGCAGAATAAAAAGAGGGGTTTTTTCCAGGTACCAGTATGCAAACTTCCCTTCTATAAATCCAAACTCCCGGTGTCTCGGTAAAGTAAGCCACTCATTTGATACCACCGAGGTCTCATCGAGAATGGTCCTGGGGTGGGGTGGCTCATAGCGGTGCAAAGAATAGCCGTCTCCTTCGAATTTTCGTTTAATATATCGAAAATACTTTTTCTTCGCTGTATGGGAGCTGAAATATTCCAGATCAACCACCGCTCCCTCACCGATCTTCAGCACCGATAACCCGAGCTCCCTGTACATTGGGATTAAATCAGGCAGCAGAAAAGTCGCAATCCAGCCCTTGTCCGAACAGAAGCGAAGAAAAGAACGCGTTAAGGTTGCTATCTCATCTTCAGGTCCGACCGCATCGCCGAGGGAAACAGCAACACCAGATAGTGTCTTGTAGGCAACAAAAGATCTTTGTGTATCAGAGAAAAAATATGCTTTATCAGGCCAGGTTTTGAAAAAATCATATGACGATCGAGCCGATTGTTCTACAATTCGTCCGGCCAGAGCCCGCTCATGAGGCAGTGCCGCATACCGATAGGCAACCGGACGAAACAGGCTGTACGCCCCGAACACCGCGGCAACAATACCCATCATATGAAGTGAATCAATAAACCATCGTGCATGCCTTGTAATGGGGGACAGGTCAATGTTTCCTATAAGGCTGAACTCTCGAAGAGTTCTTATCAATGCATCTGTAAACTCGAAAGTTATGCCAAAGTCACGTTTATCCAGAAACCAGAAACCGAATGTGCCGTAAGAAACCGCAATAATCACCGAAAGCCCTATAAATAACAGTCCATTTGAAATGCTGCGCGGTTCGCTTTTCACGGTGAATCTATTATGAAAAATAATTAAAAGAATAAAAGCCGCGGCCGGGGCAAAAGCAGTATACCATAACTCCTGCTGCCCGAGATGAGTAACCATTCCCGCAGCTGAAGCGACAACAGCAAACCCCCATGCAATTCTATGACGCTGTAAAAGTCGGAAGGAAAGATATATGAGCATGAAGCCCAGGGTCAGGGTCAATGAACGGCTCAAGTGGAACAGGCGGAACGGCATCAGTAATCCGTAAAGCCGTGGGTGAAGTGGAAATCGGGTAAACAGTACCTGCAGAATACCGAGCAAACCGTTAATAAAAATAGCGAACGCAACCAACCATATCGGTCGATGACTTTTCGTATATTCATCTTCCGTACGAGCTTTAGCAGATGACCCTATCGGTTTGGAATCGATGCATCGGTCGGATGCGCACCCGTTTTTTTTTGATGTTTCTTTTTGAAATTCCGAAACTGTCATAACCACTCCGAACTCTCAGTTAATACTATCACATTACTGCACGTATCGTAACAGTAAAAAAAGGTATGTATAGAAATTGTTTTAGCCGGACGGCTATTCAGAAGATAACACAACGGCAGGTGATTTAACGAATCACAATCTAAACATAAACGGGTACGTCATAAAAAAAGTTGAATATACCGTTAAGTAGTAAAAAATCGAAAAGCCCCAGGCTACCGGGGCTTTTCGGATCAGCATGATTTAAAGAGATTTTACGTGTGCTGCCTGCAAACCTTTGGGGCCTTCTTTTATTTCAAAGGAAACCTCTTGATTTTCAGCAAGTGTCTTGAAACCGTCAGCTTCGATTTCAGAAAAATGCACAAAAACATCGTCGCCATCATCTCTGCTGATAAACCCAAAACCTTTCTGCTCGTTAAACCATTTTACTCTTCCTGTTGCCATAAACGTTACTTCCTCCAAAAATATTTTATCCCCTTTGTTATTATAATGAGGACACTAAAAGTTACTATTTTTTTGAATTATTTGTCAACTCTTTTTTTTGAATTGTCATTTAAATTTCAAAAGTGGATTGGTGTTTTTTTCCAGATATTATAAAAAGAATTATACATACTAATATGAAACAGGCTGTTATCATATAAAAACCGTATTAGAAATTATTCAATATCAAAATAGAAACAGCCCAGATAAGTTGAATCAATCATTTTTCTGTGAATAATCATGAAAAAGAAGAGAATCAAAAGAGAGAAAATAACCGTTTCTATAATGGTTGGGATGTACTGCAGGCATTTTCATCAAACCAGCCCGACCCCCTGCGCCGAATGTAAAAAATTGCTTGATTACGCCTTCAATAAAATTGACCGCTGTCCGTATCAGAAAATTAAGCCGGTTTGCTCCCGGTGCCGCATACACTGCTACAGCAGTGATATAAGAGATGAGATAAAAAAGGTGATGCGCTATTCGGGACCGAAGATGCTCTTATTTCATCCGATGTTGGGGGTATTGCATCTAATCGATCGATTCAGGCCGTATCCGGAAGACATACTAAAAAAATCAAGGAACTGAGTCAGCACATATACGGTGTATATCATAAAAAGCAGTGCAATCGATATTCAGTAGAGATAGTTATTAGATATCCCGAATCAGTCCTTCACCGTATCGGCCCGTGAATGACAGCCCTGAAGAAATAAAACCCGATAACGCCACTCACACTTATTTTTATCATCATTGCGGCAAAAGTGCCAAAGAATACACCAAGGCCCGATTTCAGGGCGACCCTCTTGTTTTTATTGAAAATAAGCTCACCAATGATAGCTCCAGCAAAGGTCCCGATAATCAGTCCGAATGGGGGAAAGAAAATCATGCCGGCCAGCATGCCGAGAATCGAACCCCATACACCGTATTTGCTGCCTCCATACTTCTTCGGCAGATACACGGGGAGCACGAAATCAAGAATTGTTGCTATGATGGTTATAACACCCATAACGATTAAAAAGGGTACGGTAAATGCCTTCCAGTGATAGGCCCACGATACAAGGATCAGCGAAATGTAACTTACCGGCGGACCGGGAATGACCGGCACAACACAACCGACGATACCGATGATGACAAGCAAACCTCCGAATACAATGAGCACAACAGCCATTTACTCTCCCTCTTGTTCCGCGATATATCGGTATTAAATATTCCTGAATAAATATTAATAAATTATAGACTATGAAAAAATATAAAAACAAGGTCTTAAGGAAAATAGTATATACATCCCTCCCAGGATATCCTCAAGGAGTTTTCCCGTGTCAATTGTATTAATATTGATCATCTATACGACCGTTATATAAAAAAACCATCATCAAAATAAACGCTCAGTGCGGCTTAATACGAGTAAAACTGGAGCAGCGTAAATGCCTTTCCTGTAATATCTGTTGCAATCATTTTTCACTGCGCTATAATTGAAAAAAAGTGTTCGGGTGATGCAGGATCTGCATCCGGCCCCTTACCTGGACAGTTTGCAGTCAGTCAGCCCACTTTCTTCTCTTCCGATCCAGGGATTGCGCTTCTAAGTAACTTCTCGCGGAGTTACTTACAGATACTCAGCTGCGAAGCGGCATATCCCGCCAGGGACATATCCCGCCAGGGACATATCCCGCCAGGGACATACGCCGCTTTAAAGTGTTTTCCTGACACGTCTTTTTTACGCATCAACATGGAGTTAAAGTTGAAAGCAGCAGGATGCAATTTCTACTGTTACAAGGCGATTTGAGCTGTTATTTAGTGAGTGAGGAGGTTCTTATGAGAACTCTTTTCAGTAAAATGAAAGCAGCGTACTACTGTGCGCTGGCAACTGTAACAGTTGTATTACTTTTTTTGCTGCTGTCGTGTGGCGCCGGGGTTGATATCGGCGAGGCAAACAAGGTCCTGACCTCATTTCAGATCGTGTGGCCCGGGGACTTTACCAATACATGCCTCTCTGGCGTTCCGGTAACGGTTACCATAAATGCGCTCGATCAAAACGGCGAGGTATTTACCTCCTGGGGCGGTATCGTTACTATTGAAATGGACAATACCTATGTGAAACCGAGCTATGAATCTGCGGATATTAAAAACGGTTCAAAACAGATAGATATATCATTTGCCGTAGCAGAGGAGGAAACCGTCAAGATGCGGGTCCGGTACGGCGAGACCTCTTCTCCCTGGAGCGCAACAATAACTGTTCAGAAGGCTTTCAGCATAGCGGCGATAACTCCCGACGACGGCTCTTTACTGGTTGGGCACCAGGATATAGTGATTACGTTCAACGACAACACAGACCCGGGCTCTCTCTCAATCGGAGGCGATCTTGGAGGTTTCATAGCAAGCTGGAAGGATGTTACTTACAAGAACGACAAGCTCACTCTTTCACCATCAGGATTTTGGAACGACAGCGGGAGCAGGCTCACAGTTACGTGCAGCATATCCGGTGGCGGCCAGTCCGCAAGTAAAAGTGTGACCTACGATGTGTTTCATGGGGTGTTCGTGAGACTGACAAACAGCGATGACTCCTACAACGGCACTGCAGATGAGCCAAAAGCAACCATTCAAGGAGCGATAGACGGGATTATGAATGATATTGGTTATTCAACTGCGGAGGTACGAGTTGCAGAGGGTACCTATAATGTGAACTGGAACAGCAACATAAACAGAATAGTGCTACAGAGCGGGGTCTCTCTTTACGGAGGTTACTCAGACACTGATTGGAACCTGTACAATCCATCGCTCTATCCTACGATTATCGACGACATAAGCATCGGTGGAGGAACAGCAGCCGACGCACCAAACAGGACAATAGACTGCGGATCGGGCGTTACCTCTTCCACCATTATAGACGGCTTTACGATAAATGGCGGTGACGGAGGAAGCTACTGCACTGCGATTTTCAACCATGACGGTGCATCTCCTGTGATACAGAACAACACAATCAAGGGAAACAAGGGAACGAACCATGCGATGGGTATATACAACAGAAATTCCTCACCTCTTATACAGGACAACGACCTTGTAGAGGGAGGAAAAGAAGGAACAGGGTGCGCAATATATAACTACTACTCATCACCTACCATTAATACCAACATTATAAATGGAGGGGAGAGTGCAAATTTTACCAATGCTATAAAAAACGTTGCATCCTCACCGTTGATCTGCAACAACGATATTCATGCCGGCGATCTGGCATGGGAAACCTATGCTATATGGAACACCGGAACATCGAATCCGAAGATATATAACAACACGATAAGCGGAGGCACAGGAAGTAACGGGAGCACGGGAGGTACGGCATACGCGATCTTTAATCAGTCATCCTCTCCTTTTATAAAAAACAACACAATCGATGGTGGAATCGACGGAGATATGCCAGCACCACATCCCTACTGTATATACAATACTGGCAATTCGGACCCTGTGATAGAGAATAACCTTCTCTTCATCCGTTCTGGTTCATACGGCTACGGCATATATGAAGCAGATGTTAACAGTGACCCTGCATCTGTAAAGAACAACGATATATTCAACTGTCCCACAGCACTGTATTACGATGAGGCGAGCAGTTCGAAGACTATAAGCGAGGTCAATAATCTTGACGCTGCATACAGTGGAAATATCAGCCAGGATGCCCAGCTCGCAAACAAATTGGGATTCGACTGGCACCTGGGAATGAGTACACCATGTGTAGTATCACAGGGGGGGCTTGATCTCTCCGGTGATACGGATTTTCCGGAAGACGCAGGGGGCGACAAGGTCGACAGAGATGAAAACAAGAGAGACGGCTCATGGTCTATGGGGGCATACGAGTACAACGGAACATGCAGTTTTTAATACTCAGTTGTATTAAATATCAACAGTAAAAGGAGGCAACCATGGGATGGTCAATAGGAGAACAGCCCGATGATATTACCGGGCTGAAAGTATACGATTCAGATGCTGTTGTAACCTTTAATCGGGATTACTGCAAGAATCAACCGAGCGATACAGCGAATAAGATCGTGCTTCTCACCTTCATCAACATTCGAGATGAAATAGACTGGGTATGGCTGAAGCTTTTGCAGGATGTTCAGGCTGACAGCTCTGACCTCATGAAGATTGCTATAATCTACTCCTACAACGATATGAATGAGAATTTTCCACGCATTGAGCTTGCCTGCGGCCCTTCACAAAGCTACGGTATATCAGAGCTACAGGACAACTCCTGGATCAACAGGAAAGTTAATTGCTACCACATGAATAAAAACTTTACCTGGCTGAAGTGTGAGATATATACAAGTTCTACGGTACAGACATGTGTGGAAACCTTTGGCGGCTCACCGTGCACTTTTTTACTAAACCGCGGATTCAAAATCATCGATAAGTGGCAGATAGGAAGCACAGACAGCGGAAACAGCCAGATAGGAGCTTTAACTGGCTGGGACGAAAAGGACCTGTTTGATTTCGATTGGGACAGTATCATAGCTCCCCCCGATCCGCCTGACGACAACGATCATATCCCTGAGAAGTTTCATCTCACAGAGTACAGAAAGCTGTACAAGATGGTGCAGTTTACTGACAAGCGGATAACAGACCTCCTCAACAACGAGACATATATAATAGATGTCGACCCTTCTGATGGGCAGGATATATCACCGGGAGGCACCATATCAGTTACCTTCTCCGGCAAACAGGGTGCAGTATATTATGTAAAAAAGCCTCTCGCTGCATGGGATACTGCCAGCTACAAAATAGAAGGTGTGTCAACTCAAATCACCTCAGTTGATGGCGACCCATATACAAAGTACAAAGCAAGTGAATATCTGGGTGATACTAAGGAGACACGGATAATCCAATTAGGGGAACTTGCTGGGTTCGCAGATGGCCAGCAGGTTTCGTTCTCCGTTGATGCAAACCTCCGAGACACAAATGAAAAGGCATTTATGTTAGAGGGGGGGGTAGCAAGCATAAATTATACAGTAGCCACACCTAATCCCGACCTCTACATGAGAGATAACCTTACCGACATAGGCGATATGCCATCATCAGGTGGACTTGCACAGAGCCCCGATATATTTGTCCTTCAGACCCAGTTCAATCAGATACAGGCACAGGCAAATTACGGAGGGAATAGCACGAATGAGAATGTCATACCACCTGCAACTGTAGACGGAACTCAACAAAATTATGTCTATGTGAGGGTAAAAAACAGGGGGCCTATTGATGCGAATGACGTCAACATCACCGTCTACTTCACCGAACCGTCGGCGCTCCCGACTCCTGAAGACTGGATAAAGGTGAATGAGGCGGAACCCACTGTAACGATAGCTACTGTCCCCTCAGGAGAAGAGCTTACATGTTCGCAGGGGGTGGAATGGACAAACTATCCGTATACGGGCCATTACTGTTTCATCGGGGCTGTAGATCATCCGGATGATGCAGTCCCCTCATTTTCGGATGTCCAAACCATTGGTTTCAGTGATTTTATCCGGAATCATAACAACATAACATGGAGAAACTTCAACGTAGTTGAAAACGATCCTCCACCTCCTCCTCCCGATGCCCCGTCCGGCTTTGTTATTCTGCCGTTCATGTTTCATGGCGCAGAGCGGAAGAAGAGGATGCAGCTCGAGATAGTGGAGAGATTGCCCATAGGTTCCAGTTCGATGATGGAGGTCCCGATCGACCTTTTGCAGTTTATCAAAAGGAGGGAGAAATCGCTATTCAAGACCGACCCGAAGCGCAAGGTCGTATGGATGAAGCTGCACACTTCCGGGAAAAATCTTACACCGGTGGTGGCTCTTCCGGAGAAACACAAGGCGCGGTTGAGGATCTTCGTGGATATTCCAAAACTGTATAGGACACGAAAAAATATTATATATGTACGTCAGCTCTACAAGGGAAAGGAGATAGGTCGAATTTCGTGGCTGCTAGTACCAAAGAAGAATAAAACATGGCCAGGATTCAAGGAGCCTGCCGTGAAAACACCTGGTAAAAAGATGGGTGATGTTTCTGGCAAACCAGACTAAGAAGAAGAAATAAACCCGCAGCAGTACCAAAATGATCATCAGCACGGCCTGACTTACATTATCAATAGAATTACTAGCGTAGAGAAGTTTATATCTATCAGCTCCTCGTCAGGGAGATATTTCAACACCAGATCCAATCTCTCCAAATCCCCTAACCCAACTTCGCCATTTTTAAGCTTAAATGTATACCAATCATTAAATTGAATAAATATTTCGTCACTACTGATTCTTCACTAATTTCTTCCTCGATAGCGGTCTCCCTGATAATCCAAGCTTCCTATAAATCTCAATATGCTCAGGTTCTGCCTTCGAGTTTATCCGTATATACTGCTGCTTCACAGCCCCATCATCATCTTTTACTTTGTAACCTATGGTTAACCTCTCATGGGTTTTTAATACATTCCGTATCGTGCCCCAGCTTCGATGATCACCCTTTTGACGAAGACGGTATTCAATAATGTGTAGCAGATGATAGGCCAAAACCGATATAAACATATGCGCGTCAACTCTCTCTTCAATCTGATGAAAGTTCGGCCTCAATCCAAGTGATGATTTCATACTCTTGAATGCATACTCTATCTGCTCAAGCATTATATACGTTTCCCATATCTCTTTATCACTCAGATCTAATCGGTCTGTCCTGAGTACATAGCTCCCTTCCCGACCAGTCTCTTCTTCATACAATCCAGAAGATGTCGGTAATATTTTACTTTTATCTGTCCTTGCTGGTTTAACACAACTTCTTCGGTAGCTGCTTCCTCGAGCTCTGGTTCTATTCCATAAAGCCTTAGGATATCATCAGTTGTATCCTGCGAGCCTGCTTCTTTTTCCAGTGCACGTTGACTCTGGGTAATCCAGTCGATCACGTCAGGAAAGGCAGCTAGCATCCACATTGGAACATTTATAGGCCTTTTTAGCAGGTTTACAAAGTGAATGATGCTTTGAGATGTGGGCATCGGGGTTTCTTCGTTAAATGGGTTGATAGATGGTATACCTTGCGAGAATAATGCGAAGAGGTTGCCTATGAAAACTTGCATATCAACGCGTGAGTGGATCATCAGCGAGATAACTTCGTCGAGCTCGTCCAGCGAAACAATAGGCTTTGGGATATCAGCCGAAACGAGAACGTCTCTCCAAAGTTTTTCAATTGTCATCTTTAACTCATTCCATGGATAACGATTGATTAGTCAACTCTCCTATTGGAGTCTGCTAAGTTTGTAAACTATAAATATGAAGCATATCACCGTAAAAAACTTCTTATTGCAATATACCAATACCCCAAATAGGATACTATACTACAAAAAGTAGTATAATAGACAAGATTGTTACGAAATTACTATTATTATATTAGCTCTTGAACTTCAAATGTGCAAGTATATTGAAACAAAAGCTGCATTTTCGTTATTTATTGTTATTAGGCCCTCCTTATTCAAATGTCGATCAATTTATGATTTATAGTATAGATGGATTTGTGTATAGAGATAAACCTAAATTGCTTGATCAGCTTCGTGAGGCTTTAAGGTTGAAACACTATTCACGCAAGACAGAAAAGTCATACATTTTTATTGAGGCCGCCGTTTTATCTACTTTCATACTATGCGTTATCCTCAAGAAATGGGAGCTCCTGAGGCTTAGTTATTTTTAAATTATTTCGTTCATTTTCTTTCCTTACCTAATTCCACAAAAGTCGGAGGAGGTGTGCGCCCTTTCCTGAGGTGTGGAGGGAACATCCATGTTCCCTCCACACCTCAGGAACAAAACATTCTCACATAAACAGCAGGCCTGATAGGATGTCAGGCCGTTCTCCCTAAAACGAAAAATCTACTTCTATATCTCATTGTAGTATAAGACGAGGCCAAACAGTGGAAGTTCAAGGCGCCGGAGTCGTGCTTAAGTTACAGATTTGAAGATCCTATTACAATCAGCCTCAAATGGTATAATTCTCTTTGTTTCTAATTCTGTTAACAGAGTTTGTAATTCCAAGCCTTCCAAAAGACCTAGTAACAATGGATCATGCCCCATTCGCCACTTGAATATGTGGTCATTTTGCGCGGCATGAAAAAGTAATTGTCTTAATATGTCATGTAATTTCCGCCAGACTTCTGTACCTGATGACGTTCGATAAATACTCCCATATTGATCCAATCTATCATTAATTGCATCTGTAATACTTATCTCTTTAACTATGCCTGAAAAATTCGAATCAACTGTCATCCAGACATACTCTAGTAATTCAGACCTCAGCATATCATTAAGATGGTATCTTACCATTGACAAGTCGATGCGAGATGTTATATAAACAATCATTTCAAATAGAACCAACTCATCAATTTTGGGTTGCAGAAATTTTATCAAATCAGTAGAACAGGATAAGGCTGTTGAAAATATCTTTTCAGGTATCTTATTAAACTTTTTTCTTTTTGGTAACATAAAATACCCCATATGCAATGAAAGGCTCAAATTAGCCAGAGGACAATGCTGCACAATGGCAAGAATGTAATAACCATCCGAGCCATTTGCACCGTATTATACTGAGTGCGATAAACAGTCATGGCTTTTCTACTTCCTTAATTTTTTTAACCACTTCCTCTCTAATCCACGAAAGCTTTTTTGAAAAAAGAATTATATCGGCACCTATTGATGTCAATAAAAATGATGCTCTTGAGGCTTCGGGTTTTTGATCAAGACATCTTTTCAATTTGTCATATTTTTTTACTTCTTCGCTTATTCTTTCATCAATAGATCGAAATTCATCTATAAGAGTCCACACGGAAATCGTAGATTCATCACCAAATTCATGCAATTTATCAAAAAACTCAGAGATTGTATTATTGAATCTACCACACATTTCAATAACAGATTCCTTTATATCATTTGAAGTGTCTTCAAATCCATTAATTTCGTCTTTAATGAAATTGGTTTCATTACGTATCGATGATATGAACTTAACCATTTCACTGATTTTTGTGTTTAAAAAGGCATCGATTAAATGATCATTTTCACGTTTATCATCCTTATTCCTTTTGAATTTCATTTATTTGAAGCCACCTTAATTAACAATTCATAAAAAGGCATGATATGTCGCATGATGGTCCCGGTGTTACCGGAGCCGGTAACACCATGTTGCGTTATTTCACTTCTTAGTAACATCATGCCTTGTAAAAAGAGCGTGCACTCCAGGCTGCTCTTCACCATTAATCATATTCGCAATTATTACAGGCAAAGTAACAATATTGGGTGGTTTTTCTTGTTTTTTAAGCTCATCAATCTTTTTCTTTATCTCATCAGTTTCTTTGCCCATCATCATCTGATAAGATAATACAGCAATTTGGTATTGAATTAGTCCTATTTCCCAAGCATCTTTAATTGATAACCATACATCTGAGAATGGTTCCTTCTGTTGGTACTCTTGTGATACATAATACATAATCTTTAAAGCCTGTTTATCAGAAAAGAAAATATAGAAATGAGGACCCGACCAAGCATGTTCCCACCTATATTGCTCCCAATTTGATTGACCATATAATTTCGTTAAAGCAGTTCCGTCTTTTCTAAGCTCAATAAGTATTATAGTGAACTTTGATGAGTAGTCATTTGGGGGATTGTTTTGTTGAAAAGCATCAGCTGCCTTCGGAATAAGTATGTACCAACTACCTGTTAAATCGAACGGGGCTTCTGATGACATATACTTTTCTATTACTTCACCCACTTTATTTTCTAAATCATCAGAATAAGCCAGTACCCCAACAAATAGAAATGAAATTATGACGACCTTCTTAAACATTTGTAAATTCTTTTCCTTTTTTAATACCATAATTGACTTCTTGTAATACGAATATATTTAACCCTAATTTCGCTAAAGGTGCCCGGCG